>OJPK01000212.1_pt1 | contig 42385 bp, 48 predicted proteins | sample 1598491 | NCBI WGS metagenome assembly OJPK01 (sample SAMN03922487, study PRJEB24848) | human gut metagenome | isolation source: stool sample | host: Homo sapiens | place: Germany | collected 2011-05 | reverse complement strand
TGCGTGACATCAAGGAGGACTCCGAGCTTCTTGCAGACGAGCTTGCCGACAGGAACGAAATACTCCGTTATGAATACAAGCGTGAAGCCAAGCGCCGCAAGGTGGAGGAGCAAAACCGTCTGTACGATCTCCTGCGTTCCGCTACGCAGACGCAGATCGACCGCATTGCGGAGCTCACTAAGGAATACCGCCGAATCTCAAGCACCGATCCCGACAGCGCCAAAACGCTCCTCGCCGAGATTGCCGTGCTGTGCAGCTATATTAAACGCCGCAAGCATCTGACGCTCCTTACCGACCGAGATATTAAAATAGCGGCAACGGAACTCCACCGTGCCTTCAATGAGTCCCTCCAAACGCTGAAGCTGTTGGGCGTCCGCAGCTCGCTCTATGTGGACGAGTCTCTTTCCATGCTCTCCGGCAAAACGGCGACCGCTGTATTTGATTTTTATGAATCGGTTATTGAAGCCGATATTTTGAATTTAACAGGCATACAGGTAAGCCTCATAAAGGCAAAAACTTGACACCGACAGCGGCACTGCAAACCGGGCGGTTGCAAACCAAGCAAAAATATGATAGTTTATTCTAAACAGCCAAGGCCGACTGTTCCTGTTTTTTTGAGTAAAACCTGTTTGAATTGAGGCTGACGACATGAATATAAGCGATAAAAAACTCCGGAAATTGCTGATCGACAGGGATATGATTATGCTTTAGTATACTGCCTTCGGTAAATGCACATTCGGAATCGTCCTGCCGAGAAGCAAATAAAACTGCCAAGGGACATACCTTGACTGCAGGAGAAAGCGAGAGATTTTCCATATGAAACGGAACACAAGACAGCTGATTCCCATGATCGTTGTTTTTACGCTCATTGCCGCGGCTTATTCCTGCAGGATGCTTGCCATGCTCGACATCTGCGGGGTTTATGTGAACTATATCCGCGCCGCGCTTTATTTACTTCTGTTTTCCCTTTGGGGTTATTCCCTTGACCGACGCATTATACAGCCGCAGACTCTGCACTGGCTGCGTCTGACCGCGGCGCTGATGCTGCTGTGGCTTATTCTGCGCACGCTGAAATATGAGTTTGTCACTGACCTGACAGTGGCGCGGTACATTTGGTATCTTTACTATCTGCCAATGCTTTTTATACCGCTGCTGGGAGTGTATATTGCGCTGTCTCTAGGAAAATCGGAGAAATTCCGCCTGACCGGAAGGATCGGCGCTTTGGCAATCATTCCGGCTGTGCTGTTTTTGCTGGTGATCACCAACGATCTGCACCAGCAGATGTTTGCATTCAGCAGCGGCGTGCCGGGAGAACCAGACAATTATTCCTACGGTCCCGTTTACTTCTGCTACCTCGGTTGGACGGTGACCTGCATGTTTTTTTCACTTATCCTCCTTTTGAAGAAAAGCCGTGTCCCGTGCAGCAAAAAAAAGAGGCTTGCACCGTTTGTTATAGGCTGCGCAACGGTTCTGTACGGGATTTTGTATCTGTCGGGCCTGCCGGCTGTACGCTGGTGGCTCGGTGATATGAATGTGACATTCTGCCTTTTATATGCGGCGATTTATGAAAGCTGTATACGCTGCCGGATGATACAGTCCAATACAGGCTATGTCGAACTGTTCGAGGCAACGACACTGGCAGCATGTATCGCAGACCGCACCGGAAATATCGTTTTCCGTTCCCGGGCTGCAGACGAAGATATGGTTTGCCCGAAAAACGGACTTCAGATCATCCGTCCCGACGGAATACGCATTTCTTCGGCACCGATCAGCGGAGGATATGCCGTTTGGCAGGATAACGTGCGCCCGCTGACCGAGCTTCGCGCAAAGTTAAGCGAAAACAAGGCCAAAATAAGAAGCAATAAAGAGAAATTGCAGGAAGCCTATCTCATACAGAAAAAGCTGAATGAGTTGACCGAAAAAAACCGGATTTATGACGAATTGGAAACAAAGTACGGAGAGCAGATAGCCAGGATCGGTCAACTGCTGAAACAATGTGAGGGTGCAGAGCCTGCCGAAATACAAAACCTGCTGAAAAGAATTATTCTGCTTGGCACTTACATCAAGCGCGGCGCTAATCTGTATTTTCTCAGCCTGGAATATGAGCTTCTGCCGCAGCAGGAGCTTCGGCTGACAATAGACGAGGCCGTGCGGGTCATGACCGTTTGCGGCACGGAGTGCAGTGTGGTCTATCACACAACAAAACCGATGCTTTCGGCAGAAGTGGCGCGGCTGTTCGACCTTTTGAAAACCGTTGAGGAGGCCACGATAAACGAGCTGCATTCTCTGTTTATCTCTGTGTCCGACAGTGAGATGGATCTGTCAGTGGAGTGCGCCGCGGATCTGTCTTTCCTCGTTTCTTCAAATGTAACCGTTAAGCAGGAGGACGGCTTATGGCTTGTTCGCACGATGATAGGAGATTGGAAGGATGCATAGAATGAAACGCTTAAGCTTTAATGCCATTAAAGAGGGCTTTGACCGGCTTCCCACTGCCGTATGCTTTTTTGATCGCATGGGCAGTATCGTTCTCTGCAACCGACAGATGTATCAATTGAGCCAATATCTGCTTAACAGCGATATGCAGTATTTGGGCGAGGTCGTGGAAGCGCTCCATCATCTTCCGAATGGTGTTGTACGGATTCCGGACGTAGAGAATATCTTTCGCTTTCCCGACAACACCGTATGGAGATTTGAAAAAACAGAGGTCACCGACAAATACGGGGAGAGGTATATACAGCTCACCGCCGCCGATGTTACCGAGCTGCAGCGTGCTTCGGTGCAGCTCGCCGATGACTGTAAGAAAATCGAGGAGGATTCAAAAAAGCTGAAACAGCTTTCCGATAATGTCGTGGCATTAGCGCGGGAAAAGGAGCGGCTTGACGCAAAATCCGCCATGCACGACAACCTTGCCGCTTGCATTACACTGACGAAGCAGTACATAACAGGAGAATTTGACGGTATTGATGCGGATGTTGTGTGCCGTGAATGGGAGAAGGTCATTGCCTTTCGGGATGTTATCCGGCTGTCGGCAAAGGAAAAGCTGCTTGACAGTGCAAAGACCGGCGGTGTGACCGTGAGGATAAGAGGCGAAGAACCGACGGGCGGTGAGGCGGAGTTGATGTACACCGCCATGCAGGTCTGTTTAACCAACGCCATTCAGTATGCCAAGGCCACGGAGATTTCCGCAAATATTTGGGAAAACGAGGGCAGCTATACGGTGGTGATACGCAATAACGGCAAGCCGCCGGAAAAGGAGATCACCGAGGGCGGCGGACTTACCAACCTGCGCCACCGGATCGAAAATTCGGGAGGGAAGATGACGGTGCAGAGCCTGCCGAGGTTTTCTCTGGCAATCGAGATACCAAAATCCGGGAATTCGGGGGTGAATAACCTGTGACTATGAGAAAAATACTGATCGTGGAGGATCAGGCACTGGCGAGAACCTATCTGTGCGCCTGCGTGGAAAAATGCGCGGACTGCCAGGTGGCGGGCACGCTGTTCCGGGCTGACGCAGCCCTTCAGCGCTGCAATGAGGGGCCTATTGATCTGATCCTCATGGACATATGCACCGAAAGCGACTCGGACGGACTGGCCGCAGCCGAATCCATTAAGAAGATCTACCCGCAGATAAAAATCGTTATGGTGACCTCTATGCTGGAGGGACGGTTTCTTGATCGGGCCAGAAAGATCGGGGCAGACAGCTTCTGGTATAAGGACTCCCCCTCCGGCGACCTTGTGGCTGTGATCGAGGGAACCCTTTCCGGAAAGCACTTCTGGCCGGACGGCGTACCCAGTGTCCGGCTCGGCAATACGCTCTCCTGCGAGCTGTCCGACCGGGAGATAGAGACCCTGCGCCTGCTCTGTGAGGGAAAAACCAATGCCGAGATCGCCGTAAAGCTGAATGTGGGCGAGTCCTCGGTACGGACCTATATTAACCGTATGCTGGAAAAAACCGGCTACACAAACCGCAACCGCCTGATGATCGCAGCCGTGGGCAAACGGATGGTCGTGCCCGGCTGCTGGATCGAGGAGCAGGAAGAAAACCAGTGAAAAAGTGAACAAGACAGCGTGCCGAAAAACCCTCTTCAACACGAAAAAATACCCAGCCTTCAAAAGGCTGGGTATTTTTTTGCGAAAAATAGGCATCTGTTCATAATTTGTTTACAATTAAAGGGGCGTTTGTCCTCACTTTTGAGGACAGACAGAGCCGGCGATCCTTGCTACAATAAAGCCATAAAGTAGGGCGGAGCTGCTCCGTCATATGTATCACGAAAAAGGAGGGATGGTTCGATGAAGAAAATCGTGGTCGATATGCAGAATTTTCTGTTTGCCGATTCCATAGCGACTGCTTTCAAGAATTCGGACTATGACATTGCTGTGGTTCGTGCGGAGTCTCCGCGAGATACCATCGAACTGTGCCGAGTGTTCAAACCGTTTGTCCTTTTAATGGAGGTTACCGCCTATACCCCATGGCTGCTTTGCGAGAGGATGAAGCTGCGGGATGCGGTAAAGACGGTGTGCCCGGAATGCAAAATTGCCCTCATCGTGGATTCCAACACCGAAAAACAGGCGGCAAAGGACATCCGGGATGCCAAGAAAAACGGCATCATTGACCAGTTTTTCTACGGGTCGATGACCGCCGAATACCTGATGGATCAGATTTACGCGATATAAGGACGACATAAGAAAGGTGAGGTGAAGCACAATGAAAAAAAGAAAATGGCTCAGCCTTCTGCTGGCAGTGATGATGCTCGTATCCGCGGTGCCCTTCTTCCCGGTGACGGCCGATGCAGCAGATGGCACGGTGGAGGTTTCTACCTGGGCGGAGCTAAAAAAAGCGCTGGACTACACGACAAAATGCTCGGTGGTGAAGGTGGTTAAGGACATCGAAACAAAGTCTCTGAACGGACACACCGGTCTGCATCAGGACAACATCATCTTCATGACGATGGCCATGGACAAGGTGCTGGATCTGAACGGACACACCGTCAATGCGTATGTGAAATACTATTCGGAGGTTGGGCAGGGGTATCTGATCAATATAAGTCATAAGGATGCCCGGCTGACCATCCGCGACAGCGTGGGGGGCGGCGCCCTGATCGGCGAGTTTAATCAGGAATTCTACTATGAGTTTATCAATGTGAGTAAAGGTACGCTGGTTATGGAGAGCGGTACGGTCAAGATGCTGTGTCCCTCTAAAGATAATCAGTATACGAAGTGCGCCATCAGTGTATCCGGTACGGCGATCTTTAACGGCGGCGAGGTGCTGACGCAGGTGACCAGTCCCGGGGGCGAGAGGGAGGAGCGGTATCTTTCCCGCCGGCTGCAAGCCATTCGGGGAGAAGCAGGCGGCAGCGTCACCATCAACGGCGGCACCTTCGACCGGGTGGTTCTGCACAGCGCCCCCACGCCGGAGAACCGGGGAAAGTATGAGCTGGTGGTAAACGGCGGCTTTTTCCGGCAATCCATCGCTCTGATCCTGACCGGCGATGTCTATGCCAGCAATTTCGATCATCTGCCCATGCAGATCAACGATGCGTATTTCATGCGCACCACCGATAAGCTGGACCCGTGCCGTCTGGTGCTAGGCGGGAAGATGAAAAACTTTTATGACAATAACTGGGATTACGACTTACTTTATAACGATATTCCGGGCGCGACCCTGGATGATGCGAAGACTATGATGTGGGGCCTGGTGCCGCACCTTATCAGCGAAAACGGCGCGGTCTTCACTGATGTGCACGACGGAAACTGGTATGTGCGGGGCAATATGCGCCGGTCGGTTGAAAACGGCGGGCCGACCATGGCTTTCCAGGGTACGTCGCTGGGTATTCAGGGCGGCATAGCCAAGGTGATCTCCAACGCCTACGGCGTGAAGGAGGTCCTGCTGGACGGCGAGCCGATGGAATGCGGCGAGCGAGGCTTCAGCGCACCCCAGGTGGATACCACTGCGGAGCAGGAGCATCGGGTGAGTTTCGTGATGTATCCGATTTCCCCCATGCTGCGCGTGCTCGGGTACAGCTATTCCAACGAATATTCCACCGGATATATTCGGATGTTCGTTAGTGACCACCATACGGGACAGGGCATGGTGCATTTTCCCAGTGTTCCCGCGTCAGGAGACCAGCCGTTTTCGGTGACTTACTACATTAATGAATCCGATGTGGATGCACTGACCACCATGGAGCTGCAATATGACCTCATGCTGGAGACCAACGGGGTAAAGAAGCAGGTTTCGACCGGCTACAAGGGCGCAAAGGTGGTGCAGTGGGTGGATCGTACCCAGACCATCGACACCGTCTATCTGGATATCAGCCAGCCTCTGGTGCAGGGGGATTCTAGCAGCGGCACCTTCACTGTGGATGGGAGTGCTCCCTACGCCATCGAGGATATTCGGGGCTACTGGGAACACGAGGACATATGGGACTGGGACCTTAAAGAAGGCGGCGTCGTTCCCGCGATGTTGGGGGACTCGTATTATCGCTTCATCCGTGTGTATCTCAAGGACGGCTATGAGGGGTATAAATTCGATAAGAAAAACCCGCCAAAGATCAAGATCCGGGGTCTCAACCGGGAATGTGACAGTATAGATGTTCGTGTCGCCAATGATGAAAGGTCCCTGGGGGTGTCCCTGGCCTCCCATCCCTCCGAGGTGATCCAAAGCGCCTGGGGTACCGTTGCCGGATTGCGGGCGGGAAGCCCGGTCGGCGGAGTGAATATACAAGAAAAAGGCAGCGACTTCGAATTGAATATAAAGGAGATACAGCGGGTTAAGAACGGCACTGTTTACAGCACAAGCCCCGACGATGTAATTGATCCCGATTATATATATCGAATCAAGGTGGTGGGCACGGGAAAAAATCCGATGACATTCCGCAACGGTCCGGAGCAGTACGATATTACATTTCACTATTATCACAACACGAATGTCAAGCTGCGGATGTACAGTGATACCAACATTGCAGAAAATTATCGTGAAGTGCCGTATGATGCATCCGCCCAGGCATATGTAATAGATTTGGTACCGGAACCGGATGTGATTAATTATGACTATCTGTCTTTGAGCGTGCCACATCCGTGGGCGGGCGAAAGACCGATATATAACAATAATCTGGTTACGGGGCTGCCGGGCGGTGTTTCGGTTGTAAGCTATACATGGTATGCTTCCGCTACGGGGGAGCGGATTCAGGCTGATATGACCTTTAACGCAGGCAGAAGATATCACGTAAACATGATCTTACAGTGCGAAGAGGGCTATTACATAGCTGACGACGAGGAGCTGGATGCTTATGTGAACGGGGAAAAAGCGTATGTAAGCGCGCAGGACGGGAACAGAACAACTCTTACCGTAGGATACACCGTCCCTGTTGCTTCGGGTGTACGCGGTCAGGTGGTGAGTTTCCATGACGGCAGCGATGTGACCGTCTCCCTGTTTGCTGACGGCAGCGCGCAGCCCCAATACACCGTAGCGGTGCCCGCCGGGGAAAAGAGCGGCGGGAAATATACCGCAGTTTACGACATCCCCGAGGTTGCCCCCGGTACCTATACCATGCAGGTGTCGAAGAAAAACCATGTCACAAGAGAGTACATAATAGATGTCGGTACGGAGAATGTGACGCAGAATGTGAAGATCCACCTGCTGGGTGATATAGACGGAAACGGCACTGTCACTACTATGGACTTCATGAGAGCAAATTCTCACGCCCGTGGAGTAACTCTTCTAACAGATTATGCGTTAAAATGTGCCGATGTTGTCGGTACAGACGGAAAGGTCACAACTATGGATGCGATGCGTATCAATGCACATGCAAGAGGTACAGCAAAACTTTGGTAATATGATATCAAGGTTCAAAATGTCTTAATACCTATGTCTCCGCTCCATACGCCTTATGGGGACGGAGGCAAAGGTTTAAGAATATAAATCGCAGAGAAATCTGCGCCGCCGTTTTCGGGACTAAGCGAGACCCCGCAAGCGGTGTGTAAAGAGACGTCCCGCAAATATATTCTTTAAAGGAGGAGCTTGGTCATGAACAAGCGAATCACATCCCTACTGCTTTGTTTTGTTATGGTGTTTGCAATGCTTGCAACTGCAGTGCCGGCGTTGGCTGCACCGATTACATCCACGCAGCTTAAAGTAATACCCGACAAAACAACAGCGTCTCCGGGTGAAACTATCACCTACACCATCATAATGGGGCCTGTATCGGATATGGGTTCTATGCAGATGGTATTGGATATTCCAACAGGTTTGACCTATGTTGAGAATTCCGCAAAACTAACTGACGGTCTCAGAACCACACTTGGATTTGATACAGTAGATTGGACTGAGGTATCAAAAATGGTTAACGGCGTTGCTTCAGCTGCTGACTATGAAAGCGCAACAGACACTGAACTTGCAAAATTTCAGTGTAAAGTGGATGACGGTGCTACAGGCTCATTAGAAGTCGGATTGACAAACCTTGAGTTTGGTTCTTGTCAGACATTTGAGTACCATACTGACAGGTTTTCTGTAGTAAAAACTCCTGTCACCATCACCGCCGCACCGAAGCCGGCGACAGGAATCAGTCTGAACAAAACCGCAACCACCATTTACACCGGCAATACCGAAACTCTGATTGCCACGGTTGAGCCTACCGATACCACTGACACCGTAGTATGGACTTCAAGCAAGGAGTCCGTTGCAACGGTTGACAACACCGGTAAGGTAACTGCGGTAGCCCCCGGCACGGCAACCATTACGGCAAAGGCAGGCGACAAGACCGCCACCTGTACTGTAACGGTAGAAAATGCACCTTGCACACACACAAGCAAGACTCCTATCCCCGCAAAGACTTCCACTTGTGAAGAAAAAGGCTGGGACGCTTATCAGAAGTGCGAACAGTGCGGCAAGCTGTTTGACACGAACGGTAATCCCATTGACGGGATCCCGTACAGAGCACTCGACGCCGCCGCCCACGATTTCAACACTTCCGAGTGGGGCTACAAGGAGGCCGACGGCCACGCCCATGTCTGCAGCCGCAATGCGGCGCACCATGATACCGTGGTGCCTCACACGGCAGGCCCTGCCGCAACGGAAACCACACCGCAGACCTGCACGGAGTGCGGATTTGTGATGCAGCCTGCAACGGGCCATGTCCATGCCGACCATCTGACCAAGGTGGACAAAGTGGACGCTACTTGCACCACTGACGGCAACAAGGAGTACTACCGGTGCACCTGCGGCAAGCTCTTCGAGGATGCTGCCGCCGCGACGGAAATTACCGACCACAGCAGTGTGGTGCTTCCCAAGACGGGTCACAGCTACACCGTGCAAAACAGCGATGAGGCTCACAAGAGATCCACCGCTGCAGATTGCCGTGAGTTTGACACCTATTGGTACACCTGCGCCAATGATGCAACCCACAGCGCCAAGGATGATGCCGCCGCTGCGGATAAGTTCTATAACGGCGAGCAGGGCGCACATGTTTACGGCAATGAGTGGGTTGACCGCGGGGAAGCCGGTCACGCCCACAAGTGCCAGTATCACGACGCCTATGATGAAGTGCAGCCCCATACGCCCGACCATGAGGGCGGAGCGACCTACGATTACGCTGTGAAGTGCACCGAATGCGGCCGCGAGCTTGAGCCGCAGCGGGTGCACGGCAGCATTCGCATTGAGGTCCCCTTCAAGCTCACTGTGAAGAAGACCGGCGAAATGGCTCCCGGTCAGGAGACCTTCAAGTTTGCCGTCGAGAAATTCGGCGCCCCCACCACCTATACGGTGGTGCAGGATACCGTGGAGACCAATGGCGAAAAGACCTATGAAGGCAAATTTATTTTCACCATCCGCGACGATCAGGCCGGTAATCTGTCCGAGGGCTTCGTTATCCGCCAGGTCAAGGGCAATGCTGCGGGCTGGACTTACGATGAGACTATGTTCTACGCCATCCCGGTGTTTGTGGACAGCTACGAAAGCGTTGGGGGCTGGTCCTTCTTCAAGTTCGACCAGAACAATGGGCTGGACCACAACAACCCCCTCCAGGAAATCGGCTTCACCAACAGCTTTAACGCCAAGATGCCGGTGACGCCTCCTGCGCCGGAGACTCCCAAGACCGGCGACGGCAGCATGATGGGTCTCAGCATCGCGCTGGTGATCGTATCCGGTGCGGCTCTGATGGGAACGGCCCTGTATTCCCGCAGAAAGAGCAGATAAACGCTCAAACCGGAAAACCGGACTAAAGGATTGAAGCAAAGGGCGGGACGGAAGCCATCCGCCTCCGCCCTTTCGCTTTTCCAAAGAGAATCAAACCGTTGGTTTTCTTTGGAAAGGTAGTGCGGCAACGCAATCTGTGAATATATCCGTCTAAAAAACGACTATTCAAAAAATTGTAAGGGAGGAAGAAAGATGAAAAACAGCAAACAAAAGCAATGGCTCAGCTTTTTGCCGGCGCAGATCATGCCATGGACTATACACGTCTGCTCAAGCATGTGAATAAGACGAAGCCGCTGTGGTAAAGCAGCAGGTGTGCTGACGGAAAGCAAACATCTGGATGCTTTGCCGCGGAAATATTTCAGAATAAAAGAAAAAGAGGAGGTCGACATGAAGAAAACCGCTTTGCTGGTTTGCGCAGTCATATTACTGGTCTGCTCTTTATGCGGGTGTGTGAATTTGCCCGGGAAAAACCCCGGCGGGGACACGATCCCCGGAGGCAACACCGCGAAGGATCCGGATGATAAAAACACAGAGGAGGCCGCTTTTGCGGCGCTGCAAAAGAAAATCGCACAGAGCGGCAGCGCAGTCGCCGTCGCCTTTATCGGCTATGTGGATAGCGAGAGCTCTGAGGCTGACCTGCGCACCTATGTTGCGGGCAGCGAAACGGGAAAGGAATATCCCAGCCTTTCCAGCGCACCGCTTTACATGGCTGAGGGACAGGAGCTGTATGCCATTATACCGCCGAATGACAAGGGAACGATAATCGTGTACCCATCCATGATAACCGAAGACGGCGAGTATGCTGACGACAAGAGCAATCCCCTCCACGTGGGGGAGCCCGGCGAGCCGCTATTGCTGCGGTGCAACCTCAGCGAGATATACTCCAATGTGCTGATTGCCGCTACTGACGGCGGCGGGGCCATGGATTTCCGCCCGTCGCTGTCTATGGAAAACGGGCATCTGCAGGAGATAGCAGGGGTGTACGATTTCTCAACATACGAGGAAGTGCCCGATGAGCGATCCATTCAAATCGCAACAGAGCTTCTTCTGGAAACGGAGGAGGTAAAGCAGGCGGTCATGCAGGGAATGAAGGTTATGTATACCGGAAATACCCAGTGGATCGAAGGCCGCCCCTGCCTGCTGTTTGCCCTGGGAACCGACAGCGAGGAGCAGTTTGTCAGAGAACGTTATTACGGCGTGTGCGACAATCTCGTCTATAGCTACGATGCCATAAGCGATACATGGTCTACTGTCGGGCGGCAATAAAAACAAGGGGAGAACAGTAATTCATATTCCGTGGGGGTCCACGGAAAAAGAAGTGATCTGCCGGCTCCGGTCGGAAAAGTATATGGATCATTCTCACAATTGGAAAGGAGCTATTATTATGGGACTTATTAAAGCGGGTATCGGTGCATTGGGTGGCACTCTTGCCGACCAGTGGAAGGAATTTTTCTACTGTGAGTCTATGCCCAAGGAGGTGCTGGTCACCAAGGGACAAAAGCGCGTCAGCGGCAGGTCCTCCAACACGAAGGGGAGTGACAACATCATCTCCAACGGCTCCGGTATTGCCGTGGCCGATGGTCAGTGCATGATCATCGTGGAGCAGGGCAAGGTAGTAGAGATGTGCGCCGAACCCGGCGAGTTTACATACGACACCTCTACGGAGCCATCCATCTTCTCCGGCAGTCTAGGGGATGGCATCCGGGCCACCTTCGAGACCATGGGCAAGCGCTTTGCCTACGGCGGCGACACCGGCAAGGACCAGCGGGTGTACTATTTCAACACCAAGGAGCTTATTGACAACAAATTCGGCACGCCGAACCCCATCCCCTTCCGTGTGGTGGACTCGAAAATCGGGCTGGATGTGGATGTTTCCGTGCGCTGCTCCGGCGTTTACTCCTACAAGATCGCAAACCCTCTGCTCTTTTACACCAATGTCTGCGGAAATGTGGAGAAGGAGTATACCCGGGACGAGCTGGATAGCCAGCTGAAAACCGAGTTTGTCAGCGCTTTGCAGCCGGCCTTCGGTAAGCTGTCCGACCTGGAGCTGCGCCCGAATCAGATCGTCAGCCACAATACCGATCTGGAGGATGCCATGAATGCGGCGCTCTCTGCCAAGTGGGGCGAGCTGCGCGGTCTGAAGGTAGTCAGCATTGCCCTGGGTTCGGTCACGCTGCCGGAAGAGGATGCGGAGATGATCAAGCAGGCCCAGCGCACGGCCATCATGCGGGATCCCACTATGGCGGCAGCCACGCTGGTGGGCGCACAGGCGGATGCTATGAAGACGGCGGCAGGCAACCAGGCAGGCGCTATGACCGGCTTTATGGGCATGGGCATGGCCATGAATGCCGGCGGCGGCATGAACGCACAGAACCTGTTTGCCATGGGACAGCAGCAACAGCAGCAGGCTCCGGCGGCACCGGCAGCCCCGGCAGCGGGCGGCTGGAAATGTGCCTGCGGCGCAACCGCCACGGGTAAGTTCTGCCCGGAGTGCGGTGCCAAGAAACCGGAGCCCGTACAGGCCGGCGCATGGAAATGCAAGTGCGGCGCTATGGCCACCGGCAAATTCTGCCCCGAATGCGGCTCTCCCAAGCCGGCGGATTCCGAGGGCTGGACTTGCTCCTGCGGCACGGTGAACAAGGGAAAATTCTGCCAGAGCTGCGGCGCAAAAAAACCCGAGGGCGCACCGCTCTACCGTTGCGATAAGTGCGGCTGGGAGCCGGAGGATCCCACCAACCCGCCTAAGTTCTGCCCCGAATGCGGCGATGTATTCGATGATAACGACAGAAAATAAGACGGCCGCTTAGCGGGAACCGTATTAACGGAAGTGTTATTTCGGTTAGGTATGAACGGCTTAAGCAAAAAAGCCGTTCATACCACCGAAAGGTTTTTGCGCAGCAGGATAAAGCTTCCCTGCCGGCGAAACGACAAAGAATTTTTCGTATGATTTGTTAAGGAGCGGTTTTATATTTGCTTGCAAAAGGAGATCCTGTTATGAGTAAAAGAAAAAAAGACATGAAAATGACCATATTTATCATGGTCGCCGGCATCGGCTTGATAGTTGCGGGTGTAATCGGAATTGTTGCAAGCAGAATCGACAGCAGGGAATATAAAAGCTCAACCGACATACGGAAAATTTCCGCTGTCATTGTTGACTTTTCAACCCAAGACGATAAGGATGATTCCGGTGATGTTCGTTATACAACATATAAATTTAATGTTTCATATGTTATTGGCGGAAAAACCTATAAGGGAAAATATGAAGAACGTGTCTGGTCAAGTTCGAGCAGCTACACAAAAAAATATACCTATGATAAGTTGAGAAAAGGCGACACAATAGATGTCGAGGTTTATAAAACCTCAAAAGGTGATTACAAGATTTCTCCTGAGGGAAGTCCCGTTGTTTTTCTGCTCTATTGTGCGGCAATCCCCGTCGGTTTGTTCTTTGTTGTTATCATGATATGCGACATTGCAAAAGACAACCAAAAAAGAAAAGCGAAAACGAAATGATCAGCAAGGAATAAATCAGAGGTGCTTTTATGGATTTATCAGTAGCACTGATTATTGCGGCTTCCTTTGCGATATTATGTACATTCTATATCGGGAAACGAATACTTACCATAGATTTTTCGGAATACAGTTCCAAAAACTCAAAAAAAGCCAAACTGGAAAGGTTGCTTGTGAAAAAGGGCACTCCCCTTCAGAATTCAAAAATCCGAAGAGATATCAGAAAAGCCTTTGAAAGAATTCAGATACCGCTGGGGAATGCGGATCAGGACCTCCTTCCGGCAAGAATGGATATGGCATTCCGAAATAAAATCGTCAGTCAAATCAACAGACTTCATAGGAATAAGCTTTGCCGCAAAATTTACGTCACGGATGTTGTTCCCATTCCTAAAAATGACTTTGAAACATGGAGCGATGACGGCAGAGAATGGCGGGAATCGGTTTTAATGTGCAGCACACTGGAGCGTTTTGAGTCAACCGAAGACAACAAGGTTCAGCATGAGATATACCGCAAGAATTCGTATCTCAGAATACTTCAGTCAAGACACGTTCGCCTCACCGATCAAAAAGAAAATAAGAAAAGCTATTATAACGATATGTTGAGCATAACCTGCCCGTCCTGCGGTGCAAGAGTCAAGCTTGACAGTCAGCAGGTGACCTGTGAATACTGCGGCGCCGTTATTAAAAACGAGTTTTACGATTGGCAGACCGAGGCGTTTGAGATTTATGAATCTATCAGTACAAACCTGAAAAGATTTTTACAGCTTCTTGTGTCCGGCTCCATACTTTTCTTATGTGTCTTTCTGTGCCTATATTTAATTGAGGACACCGAGATTTCCCTTGCCGCCGGCGTCGGTGCAGCGGTTCTGACGTTCGGAGGAATCATCACGCCGATTATCTGCGGGAAAATCAAGCAAGAAAAGCTTGCCGGAAAAATTGTAAGATATTCCGAGAATTATCTCAGGGCCTGCTTAAACGAACACTTTTGGGAGAATGAAAACGACGAAGACCTGCTTGATTTCAGCGTAGGTACAATTAAACTTTTAAAAGTTGCCCACACAGAAGAAACAACAACCGTTACGGCTGACATTTTCGGAACGGAAACCTTTCTTCCCGAAAATCGGAAGCCGTATACAGAAAAATTTAAAAAGAGATTGATCATACAAAGGGCAAGATATCCCGAAAAACGAAAAGCGGACGGCGAGTTCTTTGCCGAAAAGGATTGCCCGTCCTGCGGCGCCAACTTCATGCCTGATGAAAACCACTGCTGTTCGTTCTGTGGGTACGGCTTACAGGTCAATAATGCAAAAAAAAAAATCAATAAATGGAGGATCAAAGCATGGGATTATTTGACAAAAAATACTGCGACATCTGCGGGGAGAAAATAGGACTTCTGGGAAACCGCAAGCTGGAGGACGGCAATCTCTGTAAGGACTGCGCAAGAAAGCTCTCGCCGTTTTTCAGCGAGCGGCGGAACTCGACCGTGGAGGACATCAAGCGCCAGCTTGCTTACCGTGCGGAAAATGAAAAGAAGCTTGCCGACTTTACCCCGTCGATGACCTTTGACGGGAGCAAAAAGGTATACATCGATCCTATCGGAGAGCGGTTCATTGTTACCGGGGCCTCCAACTGGCGCAGCAGCAACCCCGACCTCATTGCATTTTCCCAGGTGCTGGGGGTTGACACGGATATCCGGGAGAATAAGGAGGAGATCTTTTACGAGGACTCCGAGGGAAACGAGAAGAGCTATGTACCGCCCCGCTATGCCTGCGACTATGAGTTCAATGTGACGATTCGAGTGGATTCCCCGTGGTTTGACGAGATAGAGCTGGAGCTGAGCGACGGCAACCGCCCCGACAGCCCCTATACCGACCTGTATCGCCAATATGAACAGAGAATGCACGAGCTTGCAGATATTCTGATGCGCCGGGATAACAGAAACCGGGTTTGGGACGGCGGCAGTACGATGAATCGGGTGGATAACACAGGCATCCGTCAGGAAGGACCTGCTTCCGCACCCAATGCTATGGGCAGCGTGACATGGGTATGCCCGTCCTGCGGCGCACAAAGCAGCGGAAAATTCTGCGCAAACTGCGGCACCCCCAAGCCCGTAGTCAGCTCCGGCTGTACAAACTGCGGGTGGAGACCCTCGGCGGGACAGGGTATGCCGAAATTCTGCCCGGAGTGCGGCAGACCGCTTCAGTAAATCATGAAGCGCACGGCGTGCAGGGCCGCAGCGGTTATGCTTGCGCTTTTGCCGGTTTTCGGACTTTTCGGCTGCGGCGGAAGTAAAAAGCATACTGCCGACGAGCTTCTTATGCTCAACACCGTTTATTACGGCACGGCAAGGGACCCGGTATACGCCTTTGCTTTAAAAAAGGAAGAAAATGGATGGCTTTTCTCTGCGGACTGCCTTGTGGGAGAGCAGAAGGAGCATTACACCTCTTTCACGGCTTTTCCCGTGACGGCGGAGGATGCGGCAGGTTTCCTTCAGATTATCAGCGAGGACAGCGAGATAGAGAGGCTTTACAAGCATCGCAATCCAATACGTTTTTTTCACATATCTGACGTACCGACACGCAGCCTGGGAATGACTTTCTCTGACGGAAGCGCAATGGAGAAGGACGCAGAACTCGGCGACAGGGCACTTGCTTATCTCTATGTGCTTGCCGACAGATATTACAAGGAAGCTGAAAGCGCAGCAGAGACTCTACCAGATACAGCAACGAACTGAATATCATCACATAAAAGCAAGAAAAGCTAAAAACAAACCGACGTTGTCAGAAAAAGGAGGAAAATTATGGCCAATCAATGTGCGATCTGTGGTGCGGACATCAATCTGATCCAAACTCAAAAGCTGTCGGACGGCAACTGCATTTGCCGCAAAAACTGCAGGAAAAAGGGCTTCAAGGTATATGACTATGTGCATAGCAATCTCCCGGGTGTCAAGGCGCATCTTGCACAGGTGGAGCGCGGCACCAAGCTGTGGGACCACTATTTCGTTCCGAGGGAGAAAGCAAAGGATAAGAGCAAAAAGCTGAAGCGCTTAGGCACCTATCTCTATGTGGCAGCGGATATCGGGCTGATGGCGTATGTGCAGAACGACTACAAGTTTATGATGTTCGGCAAGACTACCCGGGCCTGCGTGTACCGCATTGCCGACCTGCGCAGCTATAAGTATGAGGAGCAGCTCGTTAAAAACGGCGATAAGACCGAGAAAAAGCCCGCTGCAAGACTCAGCTTTACCAATACGCAGGGCCTTTACGAAATCGTTCTCCCCATGAACAACAGAAAGGATTTTGAAGCACTCAAAAAATACTTCGATACGCTGTTCGGCGTACAGAATACACTCGGCAACGCCTCGAATGTGTGGAAGCAGCAGATGACGGCGGTTAAGGATATCGCGGCAGGCTTTTCTGCCACGGTAAAGGGAGAGACCGATGCCGGCGACAAGGCGGCGCAGGCAATCGACTCTCTGGATGCCGCGATCTACGGCGACCGCACCGAGTGGATTCAGAAAGCAGATGCGGCCCTTGCGGCATTTAATGGGTGAAATTCTTTAAGAGAGGAGATCTTTTCATGCAAACCTTGCAGGAATATAAATGCCCCTGCTGCGGCGGTGCAATAGCCTTTGACAGCACACTCCAGAAAATGAAGTGTCCTTATTGCGACACGGAGTTTGAAATGGAGGCGCTGGAGGGCTACGACGCCGAGCTGCAGAGCGAAAAATCCGACAATATGGAATGGGAAACCACGGCCGGTGGAGACTGGCAGGAGGGAGAAACCGACGGCCTGCGCTCGTATGTGTGCAAGTCCTGCGGCGGCGAGATCGTAGGCGATGCCAACACGGCGGCCACTGCCTGCCCCTTCTGCGGCAATCCCGTGGTGATGATGGGACAGTTCTCGGGCGCCCTCAAGCCGGATCTTGTGATCCCGTTCAAGCTGGATAAAAAGGCGGCAAAGGCGGGACTGATGAAGCATCTGACCGGGAAACGGCTGCTGCCGAAGATTTTCAAGGATCAGAACCATATCGACGAGATCAAGGGAGTCTATGTTCCCTTCTGGCTGTTCGACACCGATGTGGATGCGCAGGTGCGTTACCGGGCCACAAAGGTCCATACATGGAGCGACAGCGACTACGATTACACCGAAACCAGCCATTTCTTAGTGCATCGGGGCGGCAGCGTCGGCTTCGAGCATGTTCCGGTGGACGGCTCCTCTAAAATGGCGGATGACCTGATGGAATCCATTGAGCCGTACAATATTTCGGATGCGGTGCATTTCCAGACAGCTTATCTTGCCGGCTATGTGGCGGATAAGTATGATGTGACCGCCGAGGAAAGCATTGACCGGGCAAACCAGCGGGTCAAGCGGTCTACCGAGGAGGTATTCGCCGAGACGGTAGAAGGGTATACCACCGTTACGCCGGAAAATACCAATGTGCAGTTCCACGGCGGAAAGGCCCGGTATGCACTTTATCCGGTGTGGCTTTTGAACACCACATGGAACGGTAATCAATATGTCTTTGCCATGAACGGTCAGACCGGGAAATTCGTCGGCGATCTGCCGGTGGATAAGGCTGCGGCCAAGCGTTGGACGTTTTTGCTGGCGGCGATATTCTCGGCGGCTTCCTACGGCGTTGCGTGGGGCTTGCACCTGATAGGGCTGATTTAAGGAGGGGACGGAATGAAAAAGAAAATACTGACACTGTTATTCTCGCTTGTTCTGTGCCTTTGTATAGTGACTCCCGCCTTTGCAGCGCAGACGGATGGCTTCGCAAGCGAATATGAGCGCGTGCAGGACTTGGCGGGGCTGCTCTCCGGCAACGAGGAATCGTCGCTTGTGACAAAGCTTAATGAGCTCAGCGAGCGTCAGAAAATGGATATTGTCGTGCTGACCACTGACACGCTGGACGGGAAAACCCCGCGGGATTATGCCGATGATATTTATGATTACGGCAACTTTGGCTACGGCGAAAGCAGGGACGGCGCGCTGCTCCTTGTCAGCATCGAGGACAATGACTGGTATATATCCACCTGCGGCTACGGCATTACGGTCTTTACGGATGCGGGCATTGAGTATATCGGCAAGCAGATAAAGGGCGAGCTGTCCGACGGTGATTTTGCGGGCGCCTTTGATAAATTTGCCGATCTTTGCGATGACTTCATCACACAGGCAAGGACCGGTGAGCCTTACGATGTAAAGAATCTGCCCAAGGAGCCCCTTTCCCTTATTTGGATTCCTATTGCCATCGTTGTGGGCTTTGTGCTATCCCTCATCATAGTGGGCGGGATGAAAGCAAAGCTGAAAACGGTTCGCTTCCAGGCGGCTGCAAGCAACTACATAAAGGACAGCAGTTTGAACATTAATGAGAGACGTGATCTGTTCCTGTATAACACTGTCACACGCACGGAGAAGCCTAAGAACGACGATTCCGGCGGCGGGAGCAGCACCCACACCTCTTCTTCCGGCACGACCCACGGCGGCGGGGGCGGTAAATTCTGATGCGGATTTACCCCTGCAAAAAAATACTTTATAAAGGAGAGATTCCCCGTGAGTATCTTTGATAAGCTGAAAAGCACAGCCGGGCAGGCGGTAAATGCCGCCGCACAGTCCCTGGGCAGTAAGCGGGAAACATTTACCTTCGCTGCGCTGCCGGAGAGCCTTGCCGAAATGCAGGCCCTTCCTGAGGCAAGCCTCGACACGCCCTTCAAAACGGCGGCACTTACGGTTCTCGCTCTGTGTGCATATGCGGCAGACAAGAGCATCGGAACGGAGATGTTGGATTGGCTGCGCGGACCCCGTCCGCTGAACGGACAGGAAATTTCTTTCCTGAACGACCGCTTCCGCGATGGCAAGACCTACCTGCCGTTTACCTATTTCGCCGGCTCCACACCGGACAACAACTACACACCCACCCAACCGTATACGATCACCGTTGAGAGCAATCATGTGTCCGGCGAGGAGCAGGGGTATATGAAGCTGTTTATCCCCTGCGGCGGAGCAGACGATCCCCGTCCTATCAAGATGCGCCAGCGGGGCAGCGACGGCAAGTGGTTTTTGTGGGAGCAGTATCTGCTGACCGGTGTGCGCACGCCGAAGGCTGCCGATCCGTGGGCATGATGACTTGACAAGGAGGGGAAATATGGACATTCGGGGAATTTGGAAAGTCAAGGAGGTCCGTGTGCCTACACCGGACGGAGTGAAGGTCTTTACCCCTGACAACCCGCCGCAGGAGGAGCGGTTTGAGGGCAGCGCCGAGCTGATGGGCTATCGGACGGAGTTTGCCGAGGACGGTGTGCTCAACACGCTTATGCTCGTGCCGGAGGAGATGCGCCAGGAGGCTGCCAAGCATGGGGTGGAGGTCCGGGAGGACGGCTACGCCGCTATCGAAAGCACCACCTGGAAGGAAGCGGACGGTAAGTTCTATTACGATACCGGGATCCAGGGCGAGACACTGGGGGAGCCGGTGGATCCCTTCGCAGAGGTCTCCGTCACGGAGGACGGGTGCCTGCTGTATGGGCTGGGAATGATCCTTCTGGAAAGGGCCTGAGCCGGATGCGGATAACCCCTATTCACCCTATTCACAATTCATAAACGGGAGAGGCTTGCTGCGGCAAGCTTCTTTCCGAAGGGCACCGAACGGCTTGCGGTGCCTTTCGGAAAGGAAAAATCCATGAAAAAGCTATTTTTATGGGGTCTGTGCTTGGGTTTACTGCTGCTGTTCTGTTCCGCCTGCGCAAAAAAGCATCATGCGAATGATGACGGCAATGCGTATTACGGAGGGGAACCTATGGATTTCAAAAGCTTTAAGCTGGTGCAAACCGATATGACGGCGCAGCGCCGTGTTTACGAGGGATACAAAACGGAGAGAGGAGTTCATCTGGAGTATTACATCAGCACGGAAATATGGGATGATAAGACCTCCGGAAATGTGGAATGCCGCAATGTTGTTCGCGCGATTGACGCAGATGAGAGGGTTTTTCAAAAGCTGTGCGCAGTATTCGGCAGCTACAAAATAGCGCAATGGGCGGGCTTTCGAGGCTACGACTCCCAGGCCCTTGACGGCAGCGGTATGTGCCTTGAGGTCGTGCTGGCGGACGGGACGGAGATAGACGCCCGGGGAACCAACCGCTTTCCGAAAAATTATTCCTCGTTTGTGCAGGAGCTTTGTAAGCTCATAACGACCGAAAAAATAAGCTCGGTCCGGTTTTCCGAAGGCACCTATGAGATCACGCTGCCGGAGAGCTGGGTGGGTACCGTTACGGCCAGCTTTTCCGAAAACCAGGTGGCATTTTTCGTTGATAAAATTGGCGGCGGCGAGCTCACCTTTTTTATAATCGACAGCGATACATACGGCTATGCACCGGATTCTTATAAGGGACGAATAGAGGTCGGCCGGCTTATATCCGGGGAGGATGTGCGGTTTATTACGGCCCGGGATAATTACGCCATTGCCTCCTATGCGGCTGAGGTTTCGGAGGCGGCGCTGGGGCTTTGGAAGAATTATGAAAGCGATAAGCTTTCTATCGTGGAAAGCCTCCGGGGTGTAAACGGGTATGCGTTTTATCCCGATGCAACTGCCGCCAAGCGGCAGGATCTACGATAGCGGTTTCCGAGAGGAGAAGGGGCATGAAAAGACTTATTATTGCTTTTATTACATGGATGCTTGTGGGAGTAACGGTCACCACAGCCTGGGCGGTGGGCCCGGCGAAGCCTGTGATCCAAGCGGAAATGCCGGATTGCTATGCCTATATCGGCGGCGATGGGATCACCCTGTTTGCCAATGCCAGTGCGTCCGACGGCGGTGTACTGAGATACCAGTGGTATGTCACGGACATAGAAAACATGGCGATGATCCGTGCCATAGACTACGCAGATGGTGACAGCTATCAGGTGCCGGAGGAATTGGGCGTGAAATGGTACTGCTATGCTGCGTGGAATGTGGCAGGAGGCGCAGAGAGTGCGCCCGCATACAGCCGCCTGATCCGGGTGGAATTCTATGAAAACAGCCCTGCCCATACCCACAGCTTCGGCCAGTGGATGGTAACCACGGAGCCAACCTGTACAGAGGCGGGCATTAAGACTCGGGAATGTGATTGCGGTGTTACCGAACGGGCAGAGGTGCCTGCGGTGGGACATAATTGGGATGCGGGAACAATAACCAGAGAACCTACTCCCAAAGCCGATGGTGAAAAGACCTATAGTTGCCTTGTCTGTAAGGCAACTATGACAGAGCCGGTAAAATACAGCGGAAGTCTTGAAGGCGACAATGATGAAAAAAGCAATATTGCCCCGGATAAGAACACGAGTACCGATCCAAAAGGAGATCACGAAAGTAATACAGAACCAACTTCTCCTGTAGAGGGCGAGAGGGCTTCTTTTCCATGGTGGATTGTTGCCGTTATCGCCGCAGCGGTGATTGGTGTGGCTATTTTGGCAATTGTTTTAATTCGGAAAGCACTTCTGATTCGAAAAAATGATGAGGAATGATAAAAATCGTTTTGGACATTCAGAGTTGTATCCATGTTCGCACCATGGAGTGGACTGATGTCCATAAAGCAGACACCAAAAAATCAAACAGGCATAAACAACTGTAACAGAGCTCAGCCGAGGATTTACAGTTGCGCTTGTCGGTCATAGGTGACCCGGTTAAGACAATCTTTGATTTCACGGGTTTCCAAACGCTTTTCGGTTTGGGCACAGAGCTCAAGAATCGAAATAACCTAAAAACAATAGGCGGCGACGGAGAGGTGTCCCTGCTCCATCGGAAGCGCGCCGCTACGGACAGATTTTTCCTTTTCCGTATGACCAAGCCCGGCGGCGTCACGCTGACCGGCGAGATGTGCCTCTGGGAAGACGAAACGCCCATCGGCACCGGTCTGCCGATGCTGTTTGACTTCCTGAATGAAGTCAGAATATCAAAGTAAAGTAAGGTGAAGCAATGCAGGATAACAGAATACCGCCGCAGAAAAGACCCATGACCGAGGCGGAAATGCTCCGCAGGCGTGAGCTGCGCCGTGCGGCGATCAAAAAGCAAAAGCGGAGAAGGGCGCTCTTTCTTTCCGCCTGCGGCCTTGCGGTGGTACTGCTTATAGCGGGCATCGTGCTGCTGTGCCGAGGCTGCGGCCGCACCGAGAGCAGCCCTCATAACGAGAGCATCTACGGCAGCTTTGCAATGCCCGACAAGAGCTGCGTCTATACCTTCCGTGAGGACGGCAGCGGAGAGCTGCGGCTTTCCGGCGCACCGTATAAATTCCGTTTCACGCTGTCCGGCAGGACACTCTCTATCAATTTCGAAGCCGAGGCACTGACCGACTGCGAGTACGAGGTGGCGTATACCGATACGGGGCTTGAGCTGACCGCAGGCAAGGGCACGGCGACACAGGGGGAGAAATTCACGCTGCACCGGCAATAGGGTGTATCAAAAAGAAAAAGCAACCTGTTGGTTGCCCTTCTAATCGTTAAACCTATTGACTTTCCAATACGGCTTTCACAGTTGCCCTGATGATCTTCATCGTCAAAAACATATAATTGTGCCACGGTGCCTGCTTTGCGGCTTCGAACACCTGCAAGATCCACTCGGTCGGTATCCATTCGCCAAACAAGTCGCCGGAATGGCAGACCCATATATTTGCCGGCTTGATCTTCTGTATAACCTGCGGCAAACGGTACGGATGTAATGTGGGATAAAAGCCTGTGGGTGCAGGAACAGATGAACCGTTTTTGGCAAGCGGCATTGTTATCACATACAGGCCACGTTCTTCATCTATGTGAATGCGCTCATCGCTAAGATGAAAACGTATATCCCCTTTGAAATGAGAAAGTCGCTCTCTGCTCTCGCAAAAAAAGCAATCCTTTCTGCATCCGGTAACCGGGTCCCAAGTAAAATCACACCATTCAATATTACTTTTCTTCATCATGAGCAAGTCCCTCCTTTCTTCAGAATGCTCTGATTCTGTCAAGCCGCTTTATCCATAACCAGGACAACCGTATGTACGCCGGTCATTTCAAATTTGGCACCGCATTCGTTGATAGAATGGGTATGTTCTGACAGCCAATCACGGAATTGCTCATACTTGCGTGTGCTTTTCCACTGAATACTGCTTGAACAAACCGCCACAAGACTGCCGCCGGGGCGAACAAAGTCAAATGCCCTTTTAATATGCTCGCATTCTTCGCTGAACGGCGGATTCATCACAACAGAGTCATAAATCGGTGCTGTTTCAGCCGTCAATAAATCGTTTGCGATCACATTGTGCTTTTTCAGCTTCAGAATCTCGCAAAAGTCCGTCATACGCTCAATGCAGTCCACATTGTCCGTTACTTCCTTTGCGGCGTCGGCAATGTTGCCGATCCCGGCCTCCGGCTCCAGCACACGGCTGTCTTTACGGACACCGGCCAGTGCAACAAGCTCCTTTGCCAGCTCCGGGGGCGTGAACTGAATATCTCCCTTTTGATACATCTTCGCCCGATAGAGCATATCCCGTAAACGAGCCGCATTCGGATCCGGCGGTATAACAGCCGATTGTAGGAGCGTGTCAAAGCACTCGACCGCCGCGGTCAGTTCGTCGGTATCGGTGATGCCCGCCTTTTGCAATCGCTTCGTGCGGACATCATCAGGCTTGGGATACTGAAATTCGCAGTATGGATTGTCCTTGCAATATTTCTTGGAGGCAGAAAAACAGCGCATATCCTCATAAAAGGCAGCGACTGTCAGATTCTGTTCCAGCAGCGTCAGCGTATCGGTTTCAGATTTATGTTTCAAAAGCTGTAACACCTGAATCTGCGAGCGGTACATTTCCTTTTTTCTGTCTCGCTCCTGTTGCTCACGCTGGCGTTTCCATGTGTTTGTCAGATAATTTCCACTAAGGGCGTCTATCTTGCCCTCCAGGGCAGTGATACGGCGTTCAATCTTTTCTGTGATATTTGCCATTCTGTTCTTCCTTTCCTATATATGATCTTTGTTGATCACAGCGATGCAGGTGATTTACTAAGCCAGCTTTTCCAGCATCGCCTTCAAAAACAGCATATTGTCCCTGTACTGCGACAGAAACGGTTGATCAAAGTCGTAGGCCAGATAGCGATATGCCACAATAAGCTGTTCGGCACGCTGAAAATTGTTTTTCGGCACACTTCGCAGCAGCTTACCGAGCTCCGGCAATATACGGCATTCATCAAACCAGAAGGCCTCATCCTCATCAGACATATTTTTTCTTTGCCATTCCCGTGCAGTAACGGAGCCTGTGCCAAAGTGGTGGGACTGCTCCGTACACAAATACCACTTGATACGATGCTCCTCCGGGCATGGCTCCGCAGTAAACGGGTACAGCCTGCAGGTGTGCGGGCGCACGGAATAGATCGTACACCGATCATCCCGCAGCATACCGCATATACCGCTGCCGTTGACTGTTCTCAGCACGAATACATGGAAGCCGGGGGATAGCTCCTTCAGCTCTGCTATATTCCAAAGAATATCATCGGCGGAGTCGGTGCAGCCGCTTTTCTGCTTATCCCGAACAATACGGTAAGCATCCAACGGCTCCAGCACGATACTGTCTCGAACATTTTTGCAGCAGGCGCCGCAAGCACGGCACTTAAATGCAATCTGCTGGCGATTCTTGACCGACACAGCGTTTCTAAAAAGCTGCACTTACACTCCCCCCTTCTCGTCATATTCGTGCGTAACGGATGTGGCCTGACCGAAAAGATACAGTCCGTCCTCCGTCGGGACGGTCTTTTTAACCTGCAGCGGCAGCATCGGCTGCAGTAGTTTTAACACCAGTGAGTCGTTAATGTCCTTGATCCTGCCGGATGTCTTCGGAGCATGTAATTTACGCTCTTTTTCTGTCGCATTGCCCAAGGACAGCAGTTTCTCCATTTCGGCAGATGTAAACTCATCGGTGATGACTTCCCAGTATTCCGTATCCTCAAAGATATGAAGCTGAACATTTCTGCTGAGAACCGATTGCAGACGGTCACGCACAAGCTGTTCAAACTGCGGCCAATACATGAATATAGCGTCCATCTTGCGCCATGTGTATTTTTTTCGTACCATTAAGCAGCCCTCCATTCATCCTGTGATGTTTTTCAATAATTTGATTGGTTGCGTATTTTGCCATTTAATCTTCCTCCTTGTTTTGCTTCCAATTAGCGCAATCGCCGGCACGGTTGAAATTCTCTTTTATTTCCGCAGTCAGCTCATTTGAACGACCGGTTTGGATATAGAGCACGAATATGCTCATAGAGCGTTTCAGACAGGTGCTTTTGCAGCGCAGTTTACGCAGCTCCGTTCCATAAAACATTCCTCCTATAAATAGGGACACCACAGTAAAACACTACGGTGTCCCTTCAAAACTACTATGCACACATTTTCAGAAAAGATGGGATTGCTGCCCGAATCGGAATCGGTTGAAGGCACACCTTGTAAACCGAATTCAGCGTTTCAAAGCAGGCATAATCCGATCGTTCTTCCATAATTTCAACGACAGGCGAAGTATAGATGAGTCCGTTGTCGGTTGAAATAACGGCGCGGCAGCCTTCCTCCAACGGAAATATGATCCGGCCGTTTACACTCATTTCTTTTTTCATACGGTATCCGATCCTCCTTCCGAAAAATAACACCGCTTGTTTTTACAGCTTCCTGTGCGGTTGCATGAAACCTCTTCCTCATAATAGGGCCGACAGGTCTGTTTGCCGCTGCGCTCCAATTCTTCCTGTGCCGACACGATGATCGGCGCAATGATCGACATTCACAAGCGCACAGTCGATACCGCCGTTCTGGTCAAAAGTCACATCAGCAAAGTTATAACCGTCCACACCGAACAGCTTGATCCGTCCGGTGCCGCCCTTTGCTATGATCCGTTCCGGGAACTCTTCACGCCACTCCCAGGTTGCGTTGGGGTATACCGATTGCAGATAGGCTGAAATACGGTAATTGGCATGGCGAAGCAGTACCTGCTCCACGGGGTCGGACACCTCGGGGACAATGAATCGGTCGAAGGCCGCATCCTGCTTTTCGCATTTTCTGCGGATGCGCTTTGCCTCCCGCCTGTGGAGCTCCTCCTTGATATACGGAACAAGGAAATAGCAGGTTGCCCATACCGCCCAAATGACAAAGGCTGCGGCAAGAAGCCACGCCTGCGCATTTCCACGGATAAAGGCTGTGATGACCAGCACTGCGACAATAAGTATCGAAACGCCGGACCATAGGTTTTTCTTTTTTCTCATTCGGTTCATCCTTTCTTTGTTGTTCTCTCTGAAAATAAAAAAAGAGGAACCGCTGCATTTTCTTCCTAAAAACACAACGATTCCTCTCGGCGCCGGAAATTATCCCGGCAATGCGTCTCTTTCTCCGTCAATACCGTCATATTCCTGTTTTGGCGGTATTTTCGGCTCGGGCGGTGTCGGCTCCTGCTTTGAGGATCCGGCTCTGCCGACGGGAACAAAGCCCCAGTTATCGAGCAATATTTTCATACGCTTATCTATGGAAATACCGTCACGCTTGGTGTACGGCTCAAGCTCCAGCGAGCCTGTCACCCAGATAAGGCTTCCTTTTTTTGCATGGGCTTTCATCAGCCTGTTGGCGTCCTCACCCCATGCACAAACCTGAAAATATTGTGTATGCAGGGCCTGACGGCTGCCGATATTCTCGGCAATGTCAAAGCGTACATACGGGTTGCTCTTTTCACTGGTCTTCAGCTCCAGATCGGCAGTTATCCGACCGATAACATTTACCTGTGCCATTCTTCTCCTTTCTGCCTTACGGCTGAAATATCTATATAAAAAAGTGCCGGCAAACGATTCCTTCGCCCATAAGGGCAGAACCGTACTGTCGGCACTGAATTACAAACTTAACGCTCTGTGCAATGTGGCACTGTACCACGATACTCCTTACGGAGAAACGCACAAAAATCAATTACAAGGGTATTATACCACTATATATTGTGATTGTCAAGTCTATAAAGTCTATATATAGATATTTCGGGCGATGTATAATAATTACTCTAACGACTTCATTATGCGAATCACAGTGTCGCAGGTATCGTCAAAGGGAATGTCTGAGGCATAGTCGAACTCCTGCTGATACTTGCTCCATTGTTCTTGCATAACAGCACTGCTCTTTACTCGCTCCATGATTGCTATGTATCCCTTGACTGTTTCCGCAGAACCTCTTTTACTGCATGTGGCCGCAAGGGCTTCTTTCAAGGAAGGCAAGTCGATGTTGTGGGCTTGCAGCTTTGTCAGCACATAAATGTCGTAGTAATCTCTCGGGCGAGTATTCTGATCTGAACGGGAAATCACTGTTTCCAATTTTTCTGCTAAAATCGTTTCGAGGTTATATGCCAAAATGGAGATGCTGCGATCTTCGAGCAAAAGCTTAAAGCTATATTCAATTTCTCGCGGTGTGATCTTATCTCCTGTGGTAATATCCAGCTTTAACGGAACAGCCAGAGGCGGATAGTTGGCTGTCAGCGCCACACGATAGCCGGTATACTCATCGCCTTCACGGATCTCTCCAATTTGTCGAAAAGCAAAAGTAACATCATCGTTTAACTCAATGGCGCAGATCTCTTCAAACATTTTGCGAACAGTTTCCTCATTTACGGGATAACCTTTAAGAGTTGCATCCATATCCATAGTTGCCCTTGTGTCCAACCCGACCATTGCAGCGATCAGGAAACCGCCTTTGAGAATAAAGTTATTTCGATATTGGGAAACAGAAACTCGCTCAAGCAGTCGTTCAAGCATATAATTCTGCAAAACGAGCTGTGCAGAAATGTTCTTTTGCTTTGCCATATTTTTGAGGATGGCTTTTAATTGCATTGCGTTTTTCATAGTAGTACCTCCAGGTAGGAACGAACTTTTCCGCTTACTCTAAAAAGCTTGGAATAATCCGAAAGAAGTGCGATATTTTTATCGGGAAGCTTTGCGTATTCCTTAAATGCCTGCGTAATCAGCTGAATATCCGTTTGATTGCTTTTTTTGAGAATATCGCATAGGGTACGCTCCCTGTTATATACCCGGACAATATTGTGAGCCGGGGTTTCCGTTTCCGTTAGTCCCACTTCATACAGGCTATCAATAACCTGGGAACATCGGACATTTTCCTTCTTGACGCTTGTTAAATTGTATGTCGCCGGAAAGGTCATGCAAAATTTGTTTGGCGTGCGATCGGTCATATTCCATAAGAATAAGGCAGTATCGCAGGAAAAAATACCTCGCTTGAACCGATTCTGAAAAGCAAAGAATTCATCGTCCCAAATCTCCGGCAAAACATACACGCCGCGTCCGGACCGTTCCAATTTGCCTGTATCGGTCAGATATTTTAAGTTACCTCTTGAGATGCCGGCTTTTGTAACCATAGCAGTAGTGACAGTGCCGTTATTCTCATGAGCCATTTGTAAAATCATTTCAGTCTCCTTCATAAAAGGCACCTCCCAACCTTATTGACTTTCTCGCTTATTATAATACACGAATTAAGCGTAAAAGTCAATAGCCCGGCGAAAATTCGGGCAATGTTCGGGAAGTGCCTTTTAATCATTATTCAGTTGTTTCAGCCGCAAACTCACCCAACTCCTCATACCCGAGGAAATGATCCGAGGACATAGTGGAATTGAGATATTCGCTGCCGAGAGAAATGTGCTGCGTTTCCTTGAAATAGAACCGATACCGATAGCCGATCTTCACCCTCGACTGCTTACCGAGCAGCATAGTAGACTCGTTGCCGTCGCCGTCCATAATTTTGATCTTACGGTATTTGCGCAGCGGCTTGGGGACGATCGAAACGCAGACGCCCTCGACAGTCTCGTAGCTCTTATCGGTGATAATGCGGTAATAGCTCAGCGCTCTGACGACGCTGGCCGCAAATACGGCCAGGCTCAGAAACAGCATAATCCGGTCCTTCAGTATGAAGCACATTGCAGCGCCGATCAGCAGGCATCCGGCTCCGATGATCCCGGTGAGGAACAGCTTCCGTCTTAGCGGTACCGGTGCGTCTTTTATCTTACCCATGACTTACATCCTTTCAAAAATGATTTGCTTTCGCAGGTACAGGTTGGCTACGGAAGTGATGACCGGACGGCACTGGGGCAGGAAGCGAACGCTGTGGGAGATGTTTTCACTTGTCGTGTATTCGTCGTGATAGAGCGTGTCAATCAATTCATCCTCGCTGCCGAACGCAAAGGTGTTCAGCTCCGCACACTTGATCATTTCCGCCGTGGAGAGTATCGCCTGGTTTGCAAGCAGCATGACCTTCTGTTCATCGCTGCTCCGCTTATCTCTGCGGAAGATCTGCTTGGTGACAGCATATGGGATATGCTCAAATACTGTCAGCCGAATAAAGGAGATCAGCCGCAGGATCGGGCTTTCCGAGATCGGCACAACATACAGACCGGAGAGCAGGTCGAACAGTGCGTCCGCCCCGAGCTCGCCTTCCCCCTCGGCAACCAGACCGCGCCGTACCAGCCGCTGCATACATTCCGCGGCAGAACGGTGCGTCATATAACCGGTTTCCCGTGACTTGTTTTCATACAGCGTTTTGATCTCATCGTCAGAGAGGATACGCCAGTTCAGAATTGACCAGATCATCATTTCCTGGATGTCCAGAATGTATTCCTTGTTATTCAGAAGCACCATCGGGCAGCGCACATTCCGGTTTCTTCCTTTGAATTGCATCCGTCCGACTGCGGTATATAACTTCTTCATGAAACCACCTCATTTTTCCGTTTATTCTTCTTTTACGACTTACGAGCTGTCAATTTCAACAGAGCGGTCAAAATACTGCATGAAATCACGGCTTTGCTTTAACCGTCCGGCTGCTCTGGAGATCCACGCACCCACAAGATTCGGCTTGACCCCGTACATTTTGGCGATCTCCGCACCGGACAAGCCCTTGACCTTCCATTCGATTGCTTCAATACCGAGGCGGGCAGTACCGGTATACTGCCGCTTGCAGTTTTGCAGCAGCATACAGATGTCCTGCTCCTCAAGCAGCTTGTCCAGCGTATCGTCCGCACTCGACAGCTGCTCCATGGAAAGCCCGTCCTCCTCCGGCTCACTTTGGACCGGAAGTGAAATATGATGCTTTTGCTTGCCGCACATCAGGCGACAGTATGTACAAAGTCCGTTGGTAACGACCTTTTCGGCGTAGGTCGCAAATTTGATGTTGCGTGTTTCATCAAAGCTGATGGCCGCCTTGCACAGCCAGATGCACCCCTCCTGGTACAGATCGTCATATTCAAAGCCGTAAAGGCTGTCGTTGACGATGATGTTTTTGTGGATAGCGTGCCGGACGACGCTCAGATTTTCCTCCACAAGCCGTCGCTGTCGGCTGTTTAGAGTCAGGTTTTTCATTTGGACTCTCACTCCTTTCAAGCGGCGATTCTTTGGTTTTCCAGTGCCCTGTTGCACTCGATGATCAGGCGGTCACACATATACTCGCTGAATTTAGCGATATGCGCCTGCTCATCCGTCAGTGCCAGCTTGCCCTGCATCCACTTGTATGCCTGCCACTTTGTCATAAGTCCGGACTTCCACATCCAGTCGAACGCTTTATGTGCCTGGATCCGTTTGTTGCGCAAATCACCATTGGCGAGCGTCCCCATCGGCTCCTTTGTGCGCTTATGGGCGCCTACATAGGAATCGCAGCGGGGATAGCGGTCGCATACATACAGGTAGCTGTCCGGCACCTTTGTTGCCGTGCCGTAAACTGCGGAAGCAGGGCGAAGCGATGCTTTGGCACCGCAATAGGGACAGTGGATTTGTTTCTTTTTCATTCGGTTCAACCTCCAATACTTTCTTTTTGCGGACATAACACGCATTAGGTACCCTGATCCTTTGGAATGGCCTGTAAAATGCTGCAGGTGTTCGGGTCGGTCACATTCCAGACCAGCCAGCTATGAAACAGCTTTTCAAATGCCTCTTTTGCGATGATGGCAGCGCACTCAAACTTATCTACCTTGTCGCCGGTCATCTTTTCAAAGAGCAAAACCGGCAAAAGAAGCGGAGCTCCTTCGGCATCGGTCGTCAGCAGATGACCGCCGCAATCGGTTCGGCCATAGGGGCACTCGATACAATCTACATAAAAGGCATTTCGCCACGAGCCCTGTGTTGATTGCAGGAACTGATATAGTGTTTTTGAATTCTGCATATTTGTGTCCTCGCTTTCAATATACTACTTTTCAATAAAGATCCCCCTGAAGGGTAGATAAAGCAAAAGCGGCAGACACCGCTTAGGATGTCTGCCGCCGGTTAAGTCAAAGCGCTTTCCGCTTTTTCCCGCTTGCCATGCCCACGGTAATGAGCACGGTCATAGACCCGCTTGCCAGCAGGATCCAAAGCCAAAGCTTTGAATCATCGCCGGTTTTGGGAGAGTCAGGGTATTCGGGTGTCGGGGTCGGAATCGGTTCATTGGTAAAGCCCACGCCGATTTCATTTTCCACGATGACCGTTTCACCGTCTTTTTGGATCCGGAAATAGAAATAGCGGTCATCCTTTGTAAAGCCGTCGGGGGCTTTCGTTTCGAGCAGCAGATAGCCGCCGTGCTTCAGATCGCCAATCTCATATACGCCGGTATCAGCCTCGGAAAGATCGCCGCACAGTGTGTCAATGTCCGGATCATGCAACGGCATACAACAAGGCTCTTGCAGAAGTAACTGCACAGGTTGAATCTCAGGTTGATGCCTTATATGCCGGTTATATTGATCAAAATGCAGATGCGATCTATTTGGCGTATATCCAATCGCAGGCAGATACTTTATATGCGCAGGTTGCGGCTCAGGCAGTTTTGGAACAACTTGTGGCAAGTGGCTACACAGAACAGCAGGCGGTTGCCTATTTGCAAACCTCAGAAGGTCAGGTGTTGGTGGCACAGGCAGTAGGTGCTATGACCGATGAGCAAAAGCAACAGATTATTACTACAGCTGTCCAAAACCTAACTGATGATCAGAAAACACAGATCAAAGCCGGTGCAGTTGCTTCCTTAACCGATGAGCAGAAAACTCAAATTAGAAAAGGTTATATTGACCAAATGATGAAATCGAAGGAAGTTACCGAACAGATCACTGCTGCTGTTACAGCCGCAAATTCTGCAGCTGCAAGTGTGGCTGAACTGAAAGGTCAGCTCGATAATTACAGCCTTTTCTACACAGGGCTGAAAGAATACACATCTGCTGTCAGCGATGCGGCAAACGGCGCAAATACACTGAAACTCAATATGGATACACTCTATACCAATGTCGGTACACTTAAAACTTCCGTTGGCGAGCTGAACGACGGTGTTAAAACTCTGTATGACGGAACCGCCACCCTCAAAAACGGCACAGGTGAATTTGTAAAAGAAACTGATGGTATTGAAGATGAAGTCGGCGGCGAAGTGGATAAAATGATTACTGAAGCCACCGGTAGCGACGAAGAGATTACATCTTTTGTATCTGATAAAAATACCAACGTGGATGCAGTTCAGTTTGTCATTCAGACTGAAGCAATCGAAATGGAAGAATCAGTAGACACCGAGCCTGTCGTAGTAGAAAAACTGACCTTTTGGCAGAAACTTTTAAGGCTATTTGGCTTGTATTGATATATAGCGGCAGAGGAGTTAAACAAATTTCTCTGTTGTTATTTTTCTAAAATACCTTGAAATGCAAGGATAGATTTATTATAATACTCTCGTCAGCGTGACAACATACTGACAACAAAAATCTTGACAGTCCATATTTTATGGATAATCTGAACACTCCCGATAATATGAGTAAAAATACCCATACAAAATTGTTTAAGTTACAGTTTTCGGGAGCGAGTGGGAATAATCTCACACATCAAAAGAGCGCTCTTCCCATTCCGGGGAGAGCGCTCTTTTTGATGCAGGGAATTACTCAGCAACCACAGTATAGCAAATGTCGCCGTTGGTCTGAGTCTGAGGCACGACCTTGTAACCATCGGCCACGAAGTTGGTGCCGGCACCCTCAGCGGAGTTGTTGGAGGGGTCGAAGTTGATAAACGTACCACCCTGAATGATGACCTTCGCCGTACCATTCTTGTAAGCGCTGTCCACACAGTTGATCAGGAAGTTGTAGCCATACGGATCTTCGAATGGCTCACAGGCAAAGGTGCCGCCATTGATGACCAGCGTACCCTCCTGAACCTGCACAGCAGTACCGCCGCCGTAATAGTAGCCGTCGTTGGTCAGAGCCTCCTTCAGTTCCGTAACGTTCACCACAGGGTAAGTGGCGTTCTCGTCATAGGTGTTGTTGAAGCTGTCGCTCTCCACAGCGTCCTGCGTGGCGCAGACGGTGATGGTAGTGTCCTTAAGCTCTTTGTTCATGTACTCGTTACCGGCCCATCACGGCCCAAGTGGATCCAGCGGCCCCAGCTCCGGGTCGTAGGGCAAACACACCACCTCGTATCCCCCGCTGGGACGGCTCCCCGGCAAGAGCAGTCCCTCCTCCCCCAACCAGAAATCGCCGGGGTGCAGGACCAGCCCCCGCTCTTGCGCCGTCTCCCGCAGGCAGCGGCGCCACAGCGCATGGGGAGGGAAGCACTCTCCCAGTCCTACCGGCAGACCATCCGCCCACACATCGCCCCGGCAGCGGTACGGCCACGGCCCCGTGAGCTCCGTGCAGATGCTCACACCATGCTCCGTCTCCCGAACGATATGGCTGCGGAGGGCCGCCGTAGTCAGCGGCAGCATCCCGCCCTGTTCCAAAGTCCTCCGACATCGCTCCGCCAGCTGCGGCAGCAGCACCCGGCGGCCATAGTCCAGCAGCCCCCTGCCCCACGCTGCATAATACCGGTAGAAGGCCCGCTTTCCCTCCCAAAGGGGCAGCTCTGCCTCCACTGTCAGCAGCGGCAGCTCCTCCCAAGTCAGCACTTGGGGCGGAAAAACAGGTTCAACGGTCACAGCCACAGCCAGCCCTCCTCTCGTATCCTACCCTCCACTCTATGCACCCCCGGCACCGCAGGTGCAAAAAAGTTTCCGCCGCCCGTTTACTTTCATACGTTACCATGATACAATATGAAAGTACATCCAGCAGAAACGGAGGAATGTTCCATGGCGCACAAGACCACCATCGCCACCAAGGAGAAAAACGAGCGGCTGTACCGGGCCATTCTGGCTCTGGAAACGGAGGAGGAGTGCTATGCCTTCTTCCAGGACCTGTGTACCATTGCCGAGCTGCGCTCCATGGAGCAGCGCTACGAGGTAGCCACCCTGCTCAGCGAGGGCATGGTGTACAGCGACATACTGGAGCGCACCGGCGCCTCCAGCGCCACCATCAGTCGGGTGAACCGGGCTCTCCTCAACGGGGCCGGCGGCTACGTCAGTGTGCTGGACAAGATGAAGGAGGACGGTCATGAGCAGCTATGAGGGGCTTGCGGCGTCCTACGATGCCCTGACCACCGACGTAGGCTACGAGAAGCGGGCGGACTTTCTGGAAAAGCTCTTCCGCCGCAGCCGTATCCCTGTCCACACGGTGCTGGATCTGGCCTGCGGCACCGGCACCATGACGTGGCTGCTGACAGACCGGGGCTATGAGCTCATCGGCGTGGATAGCTCCGAGGAGATGCTGGCCGCCGCCATGGAGAAAAGCGGTCAGGTGGAGGGCATCCCCCCCATCTTCCTGCACCAGTCCATGCCCCAGCTGGATCTTTACGGCACGGTGGATGCCGCCATCTGCTGTCTGGACAGCCTGAACTATCTCACCCGCCCCGCCGATGTGCAGCGCACCTTCCGGCGGCTGCACCTGTTCATCGCCCCCGGCGGGCTGCTGGTGTTCGACATCAATACCGTGGCCAAGCTGGCGGCGCTGGATGGACAGGTCTTTCTGGACGAGACGGAGGACACCTACTGCGTCTGGCGCACGGAGTATCACCGGGGACTGTGTACCTATTACATGGATCTCTTCGACCGCCGCCGGGACGGTGCATGGCAGCGGGAGCTGGAGATCCACCGGCAGCGGGCCTATACCACAGAGGAACTCACCGGCTGGCTGAGGGCTGCCGGTTTCAACGATATCCGCACTTGGGGCGACGGAAAGCTGCGCCGTCCCACGGAAAACGAGCAGCGGATCTATTTTTCCTGTATCAGAGAGTGAGGTCATTTTCATGAGCGATCATATTTTGCGTGCCATTACATCCGACGGCTTGGTGCAGGCCGCCGCTATCAGCAGCCGGGACCTGACGGAGCGGGCCCGACAGATCCACAAGACCCTGCCGGTGGCCACCGCCGCCTTGGGCCGGACACTGGCCGGAGCCTCCATGATGGGCAACGCCCTGAAGGGCCACGGTGCCAGCCTGACCCTCCAGATCAAGGGCAGCGGCCCCTTGGGTACCATTCTGGCGGTATCCGACTCCGACGGCAACGTCCGTGGCTACGTCACCAACCCTCAGACGGAGTTGCCCCTGCGCCCCGACGGCAAGCTGGACGTGGGTGGGGCCGTGGGGCAGGAGGGCTCCCTGACGGTCATCAAGGACCTACACATGAAGGAGCCCTATGTGGGTACCGTGAACCTGCTGGGAGGCGAGATTGCTGAGGACATCGCCGCCTACTTCGTGGAGTCCGAGCAGATCCCCACCGCCTGCGCTCTGGGGGTGCTCATTGACCGGAATCAGAGCGTCAAGGCCGCCGGTGGCTATCTGATCCAGCTGATGCCCGGCGCCGGGGAGGACACCATCGCCAAGGTGGAGGGCGGTATCATGGCCGCCGGCAACGTCTCCGCCATTCTGGAAAAGGATCCCGACCCGGAGGCCATGCTGCGGACGGTGCTGTCGGACTTCGAGGTGAAGGTGCTGGAGCAGGAGCCTGTGGAGTACCGCTGCGGGTGCAGCCGGGACCGCATCGAGCGGGCGCTGCTGTCACTGGGTCGGGACGAACTCTCCGCCATTCTGGCCGAGCAAGGCTCCTGCGACCTGACGTGCCAATTCTGCGACCGGGTGTACCACTTCTCCGGCCCGGAGCTGGAGGGGCTGATCCAGAGCCTTGAGAAAAAAGATTGAAAAAATCTGATTTTCCTGTTGACATGGCGGCCGGTTTTTAGTATAATTATCCTTGCCGTTGCGATGGTAAGCCCTTCCGGCGGCAAGGACGGGAGCATAGCTCAGCTGGTTAGAGCACCTGCCTTACAAGCAGGGGGTCACTGGTTCGAGTCCAGTTGTTCCCACCATGATACGGCCAAGTAGTTCAGTTGGTTAGAACGCCAGCCTGTCACGCTGGAGGTCGTGGGTTCGAGCCCCATCTTGGTCGCCATATGCCTCTGTAGCTCAGTTGGTAGAGCAGCGGACTGAAAATCCGCGTGTCGTTGGTTCGACTCCGACCGGAGGCACCATGACGCTGAAACATCGGCGTCATCTGCGGGCGTAGCTCATCTGGTAGAGCGCGACCTTGCCAAGGTCGAGGTAGCGAGTTCGAGCCTCGTCGCCCGCTCCAAAAACAGAGAAAACGGCGAACCTCGCCGTTTTCTCTTATCCGGTGACATAGCCAAGTGGTAAGGCAAGGGTCTGCAAAACCCTCATTCCCCAGTTCAAATCTGGGTGTCACCTCCATTTGAACGAAACGGTATAGATGCGTCTGGCGAAAAGCCGGGCGCATCTATACCGTTTCCGTTCATAAGGAAGTATTTTCTTATAAGGGATTGGTCGCAACCTCTGTTATGGAGGCTGCGGCCTTTTCTCTTTCTGCGGTAGATCACGGCCTTGACGATTCTGCGATAGCAAGCATCTCCTTTATGCTGTCTGCTCTAGCGCTCCGACCATCCGCATCAACGGCGAGGATATGCCGCAGCAAGTGGTCAAGTCCCGCTTTCTCAAGCTGAATAGCAGCCACATAGAGTATGTTCTGGAAGCAATGAACAAGAACCCGTCAGACATCCGTAATATCCGGGCGTACTTGTTGACCGCCCTGTATACTCAGCATATCAGATTCATATAGATTGCACAATTGAGCAGCATTTAATTTTTATTCAATTTACTTAACCAGTAGGAAATGTTGCATGATTAATCTACTGTTTGGGCTGCTTTGATACTTCTTAGGTTGACGGCTAGATACGCATTAGAGATGTCTCCATCGAAATGCTGTTCTAGCCAAGGATTTTTCCCTTGAACCCTTTGTTTATTATATGTGGTGGCGCTTTTTGCCACCATTTTATCATTTTGGGGGCGCTTTCCGCCCCCAAATAGTGAAAGTGAGGGCACTTTCTGCCCCCACTCAGGAAATATTGCTAAAATACAGTTTAGATTTACCATACATCCAAACAGGAATTTGTTTTATAGAGGTCTTTGCAAATACACCATATCTACAAGGTGTACACCACACTCATATATCGGGTGATCATAATGATCCGTAAAGAAATTTGGCACGGTATGCGAGCGTACAAAGCCACATTTTTCATAAAAGGGTATCGTCAACGGGCTGTCGCCGGTTCCCACTTGCAGTATCGAAAATTGTCTGCGGTATTTTTCAACAAGAAATTCAATCAGCGCTTTGGCATAGCCTTTTCGCTGAAATGGGGGAACTGTAGCGATATTCTTAATTTCAAGTATTCCATTCCCTTCGTCCGTTACGACACACTCGCATTTCACTCCGTCATCATCAAGAACATACATTTTACCATTATAGAGATAACGGTCAACCATATCTTCCTGCTCATCCGCCAGCAGGAGCAAATCAAGATATTGTTTTTTGTTTTCTGTAACTTCTACAATTCTCATCAATCACACCTGCAAATTCCGCCTTATCAGACTCTTTTTTCGACTAAATCATCTTAAAATGCTTCAATGCCTCCACAATTGCTCTCTCCTTATCCTCCGGGCACTGTGGTTGCCTACTATCTTCATTTTTAGGTAAATTATAATTCTTCCCAACCTCAATTCTGCATTTTCTCTTTACCTGCGAAATATACAGATCGGAAACCTTCATGCCGGCATTATGTTCAGCCACATACTTCTTTATCTCATCATATGTTGCCTTAGTCTCTGCAGATGTTATATCCATATCATCAAGTTCAATCGTGACATTAATGTAATCATCCGGCTTTTGTTTTAGTTGGGACAAAAGAACCACCGTCTCGACTGTGTTTTCGAAATTCGGAATAAACATATCGGCTTCGTTCCCTTGATAATATACCGGGAAACGAAATTGTATGCTCTTTAATATCTGACCGTTTTCCAACGGTTCGGGATATATCTCGATTTTCTTTATAAAGCTGTGAAGAAATTCTTTCTTCTCAAATTCGGTAAATTCATTATATATTATATCAAATAATTCCAAAAATTCAAATATTCGTTTCTGAGAGATTTTTTGTTCCTTTATAGCCTTGATTTGTGTTTGTACGGTTTCAAGATTTTCGGTTGCCTCTGCAATCTCATCATATAATGAATTTATACGATTTTGCATATCGGTATATTTTTGCTCATAATGCCTGTCGGAACAGTCGAGCCTGTCAATTTGAGAACCGAGTCGTTCCTTTGCGGCAGTAAGCTGTCTTATCCGTGTCATTAAATATGCTTCTTCTTTTTCATACTTGGATAAATCTACACTTGCATCTAATTTTTCTTTTATTGCAGAATCGAACTTTGAATTCTTAACGATATTTCTTATTACTTCCACAACCGCTTCATTTATCTTTTCCTGATGAATTTGCTTTTTGAAAGTACATTTATGTCCGTCATATTCCAATCTGTGTTTGCAGGCGTAATACCAATAGTCTCTGTAAAAGCTTCCGTCTTTTTTGCGTTTGCGATTGACACTGCCATACAACCCTGCACCGCACATGGGACATTTAATTATACCGGTCAATAAATGCTGATGTTCTGTACTGTATATTTTTTCATTCTTTATACCTGTCTTTTTTCTCTTATCCTGAGCTAAAAGCCAATCTTCTTCGCTGATAATCGCATCGTGAATGCCATCATAGACAGGATATTCTTCTTGTTTTACCACGTGATATTCATTACGGCTACCCTGTATTTTTTCTGTTTTTCTTCGACCAAAAGCAATTTTTCCGCAATAAATAGGGTTGTCCAACACGAGCTTTACAAAATGTGCCGTAAATGCGTCCAAAGTTCCGTTTTGGCGTTTCTTTTTGATATAGCCTTGGTGATTCAGATATTTTGCAACAGTGCCGGCACCCATTGTGGTGTGAATAAATTTATCGTAGATAATGCGAATAATTTCTGCCTCATCTTCGGCTATTTTTAACTCGCCGTCAATAAGTTCATAACCGTATGGGGCAAATCCTCCGTTCCATTTGCCTTCACGGGCCTTCTGTTTTCTGCCTTCCATTGTTTGAACAAGAATATTTTCTCGTTCAATTTCCGCTACAGCCGACAGCACCGAAATCATCAGTTTGCCGCTGTCCTTTGAACTGTCAATACCGTCCTCAACGCAGATAAGATTAACCCCGTAATCCTGCATCAGTTGTAAAGAATTAAGAACATCGGCTGCATTCCTGCCAAATCGGGACAATTTGAACACCAGCACATATTGTACATTATCTTTTCCTTCGGATATGTCGTTAAGCATAGTTTGGAATTCAGGCCTGCCTTCAATATTTTTACCGGACTTACCTTCATCGGAATATTCTCCGGCAATCATAAAGTCCTGAAATTCGGCATACCTTCTTAACTTTTCTTTCTGTGCATCAAGGCTGAAACCGTCGACCTGCATAGAGGTTGATACACGGGTGTATATATAGCAATTTTTCCTTTTCATACGATAACTCCTTTCTGATTTGCTTACATTATATTGCCGTCTAAATAAATACTCCAATGTACGGCAGAAGGGGGGCTAAGCCCCTTTCTGCGTGCTATTACGATTCTTGCATTGGCGGTTTGGAAATTGTCTCAAAATATCTTCCGTTGTTACCAAACGATATTTATCCCCATATTTTAAGTACATCTTTGCCATTAAGTCTAAAAACCTATCGTATTCGGCTTGCCCGGTTTTATCGCTTTTTAGTGTCATCATCTTGCATCACCTCTGCTTCTTTCTCTCTGTCTCTGCCATTTTTCAAGCAGTGTTATGATTGTTTTTTGCATATCAAGGCTTGTATAACTTTTTGGGAAATACTTGCGTATATCCTCGGTTTTGAATTTGACCTGTTCTTTTTGATTTGGCTTTTCTTCACTTAACACGGCAAATATTGTGTCTATGGACAGTTTGCCTTGCTCGCTGAATTTGCGTAATCGCTGTGCCTGTGAAAGTGACGGCGTGGCGTCTGTGTATTCTATTTCTTCGGCTAATATTTTCTGCTCGTTATCGGGCAGATACGAAAGTTCAACAGCCGGAGTAAAGGCTATCCTTTCTTCGTCAACGAGTTTCAGCAGTTCGGGTATTAGGTGTGTTAGACGGATATATCTTTGGACTTGTCTGCCGCTTTCGGACTCGGATATTTTATCTGCACTTTCTAACTTTCCGACAACTTGTCGGGAAGTTGCTTTTCCCTGATGTTTTATCGCTTCCAATTTCATCTTGTAAGCAAAGGCTTTTTCGCTTGGCAGTAAATGTTCTCTTTGCAAATTGGAATCCACCATTGCGATAACCGCTTCGTCTTTTGACATTTCTCTGACTATTGTGGGAACGGTTTGTATTCCCAGTTCTCTGCAAACTTCTACTCTCCTGTGACCGCTGATAATTTCGTAAGTACCGGCGGAAAAAGAACGAACAATTATCGGCTCAAGCAACCCGTTTTCTTTTATGCTCTCTTTCAGCTCTTCTTTTTCCATTCCGTCTCTTTTCTTAAACGGATTATTTTCAAAGGGAATTAGTAAATCTATGTTGATGTTCTTTATTATTTCTGTCATTTCAATGTCTCCTTGTCCAATATTTCTATTTTTTTAAGAGCGATACCTTTGTCGTTTCTCTCATAAATCAATCTCAGATTTGTACCGTTATCTATCTCATGAAAGCCGAGATAACTCTGCCACCAGAACACAGGCGTGATAATCTTTCTTCCGTCGCTTAACTGAAAGAAAAGGCGCATCATATTTTTGCTTGCCTCTGCTCTCATTATCAGTTTTGCGAAGTATTCTCCCTCTTTGTCTATGAAACGATAATCAGAAGTGATTATGTGTTCCTCTCTCATTTCGTCTCTTGTGTATACTTTATTTGCTATCATATTTAAGTCCTTTCTTTTACGGCAGGTAAAAACTATATATTTATTTATATATTTATACGGTTACCTGTTATTTGAATTGGTTTGAACGGCGAGTAGAAACGATAATTACGACAGCCGTTTTTCTGTATCAAAATGGTGCCGAAATTATCAAAAATTTATCAAAAATTCTCTCTGTATGCCGTTTTATTTTGAAACGAATATCTGTTATCCTCTTATCCCGAATCGTTGAAATCGTTGCCTTTTGGCGTCGATTTGATACTTCTTTTGGAACAATACAGAGGACAACACACAACGATTGCCCGAAAGCTCTGTTTACATTCATTCCGACATTTACGGCAAAAGTCGTTGTATGTTCTTCTGCCTGTTTTGGGACTGATAAAAAAATCCCATTCCTGTTTTAATTTCTTTGATAATCTTGCCATAGAAAAAACTCCTTTCACTCATTTGGACAAAGGGTGCCAAAATGCACACCCAAAATCGCACGATTTCGAAAAATTTTTCAATACCCTTCACTTGTTTGAACCGGGAAGCGAAAAAATGGGGGTATTTTGAAAAGAAAATTGAAAGTCCTTTCACT
>OJPK01000194.1_pt1 | contig 45779 bp, 65 predicted proteins | sample 1598491 | NCBI WGS metagenome assembly OJPK01 (sample SAMN03922487, study PRJEB24848) | human gut metagenome | isolation source: stool sample | host: Homo sapiens | place: Germany | collected 2011-05 | reverse complement strand
ATATATAAGAAATATTATAAGAGAACTGTCCAAAGATGTGTTCCATCTGTTCTATCTGTTCCAACCTATTGACATTACAGGGATTTTCACCAGAACAGATGCGTGAAAGGATGTGTGATACATAGTGACTGAAAAAGAACTTTGCCAAAAGGTCAAAGATTACTTTTCCCAAATTCAGAAAACTGATCGTTTGATCCAGCGGTTGACAGATACAGTGAACACCTTGCGTTCCAGCTTGACCAGCCAAAACTATGAGCTGAAGCCCGACAAGGTACAGACTTCCGGCGCAAAAGATACTTTAGGTGAAACGGTTGTGAAGATCATTGCCCTTGAAGATGATATAAATGCCCGGATTGATGAACTTGTTGATATGAAAAAGGATGCCTTCAATCGGATCGGCAATGTTTCAGACAAAGACCAGCAGAATATTTTGATTGCCCGGTATGTAAACGGGGAAAAATGGGAAAAGATTGCTGTTGACCTTAACTTTTCAATCGCACAAGTTTACCGTATTCACGGGGCCGCTTTGCTTGATTTTGCAGAAAAAAACCCCGATATTCTGAAAGATGATAGCAAAAGAGAGTATCAGACATGATATAATAGTATTGTTAAAATGCACCCCTAAAAGGGGTGCATTTCACTTTTTCAGGAAAGGGGTGAATACCTTGACCAAAAAGCAAAAGCTATTTGTTGAAGAATACCTGATTGATTTGAACGCAACACAAGCGGCAATTCGGGCCGGGTATTCACCCGACACCGCACAACAGATGGGTTCTGAAAACCTGTCAAAACCTGTGATTAAAAATGCCATTGATAAGGCCATAGCTGATCGGAGCCGCCGAACCGGTATCAATCAGGATCGAGTGATTCAGGAAATTGCAAAAATGGCTTTTCTGAACCCGGTTGATGTGATTGATATGGATGAAGCCACCATCAAGGGTGAAGCCAACCGGGACGATACCGCTTGTATTGCTTCTGTTAAGGTGAAAGTGATTCCCGGTGAAGGCGGAAATATCACTGAACGAGAAGTGAAAACTTATGACAAGCTGAAGGCCCTTGAATTGTTGGGAAAACATCTTGGGATGTTTACTGACAAGCTGAAAATGGAAGGGAACCTTCCTGTGGTTATCATGGGGGATGATCAACTTGAAGATTAACCCCAAAGCAAAGGTGATCCGCCTTCCTGAAGTGGTGGGCAAAGGCTACGCCACTTATTGGAACTTCAAAGGCCGTTACCGGGTTTGCAAAGGGAGCCGAGCAAGTAAGAAATCCAAAACCACGGCCCTGAACATCATCAAACGGATGATGCAATACCCGGAAGCCAATACCCTTGTGGTTCGTAAAGTGTTCAGAACCTTGAAGGATAGCTGTTTCACGGAATTGAAGTGGGCAATCAACCGGCTTGGGGTTCAGTCTTATTGGGAAGTCAAAGAAAGCCCCCTTGAAATGACCTATATTCCAACCGGTCAGAAGATTTACTTCAGGGGCCTTGATGATCCCCTGAAGGTTACTTCCATCACGGTTGAAATTGGCTATTTGTGCTGGTGCTGGATTGAAGAAGCCTATGAAATCATGAATGAAGATGATTTCAATATGCTTGATGAATCCATCCGTGGTGCTATCCCGGAAGAAACCGGCCTGTTCAAGCAAATCACTTTGACTTTCAACCCGTGGAATGAAAAGCATTGGATCAGGAAACGGTTCTTTGGAGAAATCACCGGCAAGGATGCCCAAGGGAACCCCGTTTACAAATTCCATGATAGCTGGATTTCCCCTGATGGTCAGATTTTCGCAACCACCACCAATTACCTGTGTAATGAATGGCTGGATGAAGCTGATCTGAAGGTTTTCCAGACTATGAAGGAAACCAACCCCCGGCGCTATAAAGTGGCTGGCCTTGGTGGTTGGGGCATTGTAGATGGCCTGATCTTTGAGAACTGGCGGGAAGAAGCCTTCAATGTGAAGGAAGTAAGCGCCAAGGCCGGTGTGAAATCCGCTTTTGGCCTTGACTTTGGTTATACCAATGACCCAACGGCGCTTTTCTGTGGGCTTGTCAGCAAGGAAGAAAAGACCATTTGGGTATTTGATGAACTGTATGAAAAAGCCCTGACCAACCGGGCCATTTGTGACCGGGTAACGGCTATGGGCTATGCCAAGGAACGGATCAAGGCCGATTGCGCCGAACCAAAGAGCATTGACGAATTGCGGGAAGCTGGCCTTCATCGTATCAGAGCCGCCCGGAAGGGCAAGGACAGCGTGAACAATGGCATTCAGTACATTCAAGGCTATACCATCATCATTCATCCCCGGTGTGTGAACTTCATCACTGAAATTTCAAACTACACTTGGGATGAAGATAAGTTTGGAACCAAGATCAACATTCCCATTGATGATTTTAACCACCTGATGGACGCTATGCGTTATGCCCTTGAAGATATGCTGGTTGGTTCTGCCTTTAGCTTTGAGTAACAAGGTAGTAACAACAGGCCCCGGAAATCAAGTGTTTCCGGGGTTCTGTGTTTATTGAGCAATGAAGGGAGCGGCCCAATGTTTGAACAGCAATACATTCTGAACAAGATTGAACAATGGGCGGAACGGCTTCCTTACCAATCTTTGAAGATTGAAGTGGAGCTTTCAAACCAAACCCTGACATTGGAGAAAACCAGACAACGCCCGATTGGATTTCAAGCCCCCCCCCACGAAAGGAAGGTGATTGAATATGCCCATGCTTATTGAAACTGAAATGGCCCGGATCAATCGCCTGATTGTGATGGGTGGATATGCTGGCATGACTGAACTTCAGTTTTTTGCCGCCGAAATCAAGGAATGGAAGGACAGCAAGAAACGGAAAGAACAGCTTGTGGGTGATGCCTACTATGAAGGGGATCACGATATTCTTCGCCGTCAGCGCACCATTATTGGAGAAGATGGAAAACTTCAGGTGGTGCAAAATCTTCCCAATAACAGGCTGGTGGACAATCAATATGCTTTGATGGTAGATCAGAAAACCAACTATCTTGTGGGTAAGCCCTTCAGCGTGACTTGCAAGAATAAGACCTATGCTGATCTGCTGACCAAAGTTTTTGATAAGCGGTTTAACCGCCTTCTGAAGTATGTGTGTGAAGATGCTTTGAAAGGCGGGATTGGCTGGTTGTTCCCTTACTATGGGGATGATGGCAAACTTGCCTTCAAACATTTCCCCGCCCATGAAATTCTTCCGTTTTGGGCTGACGATGATCACACCATTCTTGATTGTGCGGTTCGGCTTTATCCCCAAGAGGTATATAACGGCTACACCAAAGAAATTGTGGAGCGGGTGGAAATCTTCAAGCATGACGGAATTTGGCGCTATGTCTATTCTGATCCCGCTGGTTTAACCCCTGATACTCTTTTGGGTGAACATGAAAACTACTTCAGCGTTGAAAATGGTGAAGAAACTGTTGAATTGAATTGGGATCGGATTCCCCTGATCCCCTTCAAGTACAACAAGCAGGAAATTCCCCTGATTCGCCGGGTGAAAACCCTTCAGGATGGGATCAACACCATGCTTTCTGACTTTGAAAACAATATGCAGGAAGATGCCCGGAACACCATCTTGATTCTGAAGAACTATGACGGTGAAAATCTTGGGGAGTTCCGCCGCAATCTTGCCACCTATGGAGCCGTTAAGGTTCGGGACGATGGCGGGGTTGACACCCTGACGGTGGAAATCAATGCTGAAAATTTCAATTCTATTCTGAAGCTGTTCAAAGACAAGCTAATTGAAAATGCCCGTGGGTACAACGCCAAGGATGATCGGATGGGCAACAACCCCAACCAAATGAATATCCAATCTATGTATTCGGATATTGACCTTGACGCAAACGGAATGGAAACAGAGTTCCAAGCGGCCTTTGATGATCTGATCTGGTTCATCAATCAGGACTTTGCCAACACTGGCCGGGGGGATTATGACGGTGAGGAAGTCACCATTGTTTTCAACCGGGATATGCTGATCAATGAAAGTGAAGCTATTGACAACTGTTCCAAGTCTGTTGGTATTCTGTCCAATGAAACCATTGTGGCCCAGCACCCTTGGACAACTGATGTGGATTTGGAGTTGGAACGGCTTCAGAAAGAGAAGGAAGAAGCAATGGCCCAAGCGCAGGAATACGCCGGGGCTTTTGGCAATGTGCAACAGAACGATCCTGAAGGTGATGAAGGCGGGGACGAATGATCCCCGCCTTACCTATGCCGGGGCAATAATGGGGCGGGGCCGGGGTTCACCTCCTTACCCGGTCAAGGGTGCAATTCCCTTCCCCGGCACTTTTTATGGCGTGTTAGTCAAGCGGTTAAGACACCGGCCCTTCAAGCCGGGAACACGGGTTCGACCCCCGTACACGCTACCAGTTGCCGGTTCGCCACCGGCTGATATGGGAGTAGCGCAATTCCCCATAAAGAATGACAATGGCCGCTGAAAACTGTATTCCCATAGTGAAGTGAAATACTTCCCGGCCGGTGGGAGTATGTGACAATTTAAGCGGCAAGCGCACAAATGCCGGGTTGGTGGAATTGGCAGACACAACGGATTCAAAATCCGCCGCCTTTGGCGTATGGGTTCAAATCCCATACCCGGCACCATATAAGGACATAGTTCAACGGTAGAACGGCAGTCTCCAAAACTGAAGATGAAGGTTCGATTCCTTCTGTTCTTGCCATATTGGGGTATAGCCAAGCGGTAAGGCAAGGGGCTTTGACCCCCTGATGCGTTGGTTCGATCCCAACTACCCCAGCCATATCAAGAAGGGAGCGTGACCCCGTGAAGAATGCTGATTACTGGCGGGGCCGGTTTGCCATTCTTGAAGATTCGGCCCACAAACAAGCGGATGAATACCTTCAAACCCTTGAAGATATTTACCGGGGCGCTGAACAGTCTGTTCAGAAGGATATTGAAAGCTGGTATCAGCGGTTTGCCACCAATAACAAGGTGACTTTGGCGGAAGCCCGGAAGATGCTGACCACTGGACAGCTTGAAGAATTCAAGTGGACGGCTGAACAGTATGTGAAGGCCGCACAAAGGGCCAACCTTTCTGAAGATTGGATCAAGAAGCTGGAAAACGCTTCAACCCGTTTTCATATCAGCCGCCTTGAAACCATTCAACTGCAAATTCAGCAACAGATTGAACTTCTGTATGGAAATCAGGTGGATGGGATTGACGATCTTCTGAAAGATGTGGTTTCCAATGGGTACACCCGTGGGGCTTTTGAAATTCAGAAAGGCATTGGCCTTGGATGGGATTTCACCGCCCTGAACCAAAAGAAACTTGAAACCTTACTTTCAAAGCCTTGGACAACTGACGGGCGCACTTTCCGGGATCGCTGTTGGGTGAACAAGGATGATTTGGTGGACACCGTAAACAAGGAACTGATTCAGGGAATGTTGCGGGGTGATCCACCGGCCAAGATCATCACGGCCATTCAAAAGCGGTTTGGCACTTCCCGTTATAAGGCAAGGCGGCTGGTACATACGGAAACCAGCTATTTCAACGCCGTTTCCAAAGTTCAAATGTATAGGGATTTGGGAGTGGATCAGATTGAAATTGTGGAAACGCTGGATTCCCGCACCTGTTCCGTGTGCCAACCCCTTGATGGGACGGTTGTTCCACTGGCCCAATATGAACCGGGTGTGACGGTTCCGCCCTTCCACCCGAATTGTCGGGGAACCACTTGCCCCCATTATAACGATATGGACGGTGAAAGAGCCGCCCGCACCGCTGATGGGGAAGTGTACTATGTCCCGGCCAACATGAACTTTACCCAATGGAAGAAGGCTTTTGTGGATGGCGTGAAAGACGGTTTGACGGTTGCCACCGTGGGCGCTATGACACAGGTTCGGGATTATGATGGTGAGTTTGGCAAAAAATTTGGTAAAGAACACTATGATGAAATCCGTGATCGGGTTGATGATTGCCCAGACCCCAACCTTCAGACCGTTTGGGATAAGTATGAAGGCAAGATCAAAGTTGCGAATGCAAAGCATGGGGGCGGGGCATATTGCCAAGGGGACAGCATTCACCTGAACATTGATATTGACGCAAAAGGCCGATCTTGGAGCGCCCCTTATTCTACTACATTCCATGAAAGCGGCCATGCCATTGATGGCCTTACGGCCCACTTTGGAAGTGCAAACGGGCAATGGCACCTTTCTTCCACTTATAAAGATGGATTGTTCCCCAAGACCATTAAAGAAGAAGTTGACGATTGGGCAAAATCCATTTTGTCTGATATGAAAGCCCATAAAACAGATTTCCAATATTGGGTTGATAAAGGTTGGATTGATCAGAATTGGGCGGACTATTACACCGAAAATCCGCCTAAAATCTTGAAATCCTTGGCTTTCAATGCCATAAAAAGAGAAATCACCGCCCTTTCACCTTTACAGTACGGTGATATTTCTGATATATTGGAAGGGGCAACCCGTGGAAAAATCGTGTGTGGCATTGGTCACGGTGCTGGTTCTTACTGGACAACACGAACTTGGAAAGGGATTGACTATGGCCTTGGAACAGAAGCATTTGCAGAAATGACTTCTGCAACCATGACCAACCCGGAAAGCCTTGCAACCATCAAGAAATATCTTCCCAAATCCTATGCCTTGTATCAAGAAATGATTGAATTCATTGCAAATCAACTTTAAGGGGGTATATGAATGTTTGATCTGATTGAACAATATGTTGAACGCTTCCATGAAAACTTCCCCCTGTTTGCTTTGATGGGTATGGAGGAAGCGGAAATCAAAACCATTCTTCAGGAATGCTTGGATAAGGGAACCCCTTATCACCCGCCCGATTTGGACGAAAAAAGTTTATATTGATGAATGAGCCACCCCCGGCTTTGGCCGGTGGGTGGTTTTTTCATACCCTTTCGCCGTTTCCCCGGTGGTGGGCGGTAAACAGAACCGGGGGAAATCGTGGTTCCTGACCCACGGTAAAAAAGGATTTTATGGAGGTATCACACTATGACGAAAGAAAAGCTGATGGAATGGGGCTTGACCGAGGAACAGGCCAACAAGGTTATGGAGGGGCTGAACGGTTCCTTTGTGACCAAGGCCCGCTTCAATGAAGTGAACGAGGAAAACAAGACCCTGAAAGCCCAAGTTTCTGAACGGGATGGGCAGATTGACAGCCTGAAGAAATCCGCTGGTGACAACACGGAACTTCAGAAGCAGATCACCGCCCTTCAGGAAGCGAATAAGCAGAAGGACAAGGATCATGCCAACGAGATCAAGGCCCTGAAGATTTCCAATGCCGTTGAAATGGCCCTTACCAGCGCCAAGGCCAAGAATAACACCGCTGTAAAGGCGCTGTTGGCCGGTTTCTTGGAGAAAGCGGAACTGGCCGATGATGGTACGGTGAAAGGGCTGGATGATGAAATTGGGAAGCTGGTTAAGGGTTCTGACACGGCTTTTCTTTTCGACACGGCCACCGGCACCAAGTTTAAGGGAGCCAAGGCCGCTGAAAAGGGTGATCCCGCTGGACAGGGGGAAATGACCCTTGAAAAATTCAGAAAGTTGAACCCTGTGGAGCGGCACACCTACGCAGTAGAACACCCTGATGAATACAAAGCTATGTATGGAGGAGAATAACTATGGCTAACACCGTTTACGACAATTTTTTCTTGTCCAACGAAATTGAAGATCAGTACAATTCCCATCTTGATCTTCAGCAGTTTTGCACCGTGGACAACAACCTGACCGGCACCGCTGGCATGGTTCGCAAGATTCATGTCTACAAGGCCACTGACGGCACCGAAAAGCTGACGATGGGCAACGGCAACACCAAGACCATCACCGCTGGTTACACCGAAAAGGAATACCGGATTCTTCTGGCCCAGAACCGCTTCCAGTATTACGATGAAGAAGAAATGACCGATCCCATGGTTGTGACCACTGGCACCCGTCATGCTGGTGTTGACCTGTTCAACACCGTGAACGGCGATATTTACGCCGCCTTCAATGAAGCCACCCTGACCATCGTAACCACGGCCATTGGCTTTGATGCTTTTGTGGATGCCGCCGCTATGCTGAACCTTGAAAATCTGGAAGGCGTGACCATCTTCGGCTTCATCAACCCCAGCGACATGGGCAAGGTTCGGAAGGCCCTGAAGGATGATCTGAAGTATGTGGAAGCCTTTGCCCGGAGCGGCTATGTTGGCACCGTTGGCGGTATCAACCTTTACACCAAGAAGGACGCTACTACCAGCAAGATCACCATTGCCACCAAGGAAGCTGTGACCCTGTTCAACAAGAAGGGTACTGAAGTGGAACAGGAGCGGGACGGCAACACCCGTCAGAACACCATCTATTCCCGCAAGTATTATCTTGCCGCTATGACCGATGAAACCAAGGCGGTTATGGTGATCACCGGTTCCGCCACCGCTACCACTGACACCACTGTGCAGGAGGACACCACCTACTATGCCAAGTCTGGCGTTGGTTATGTGAAAGTCACCCCGGCGGATGGCGACAACCCCCAAACCAAGGGTTGGTACGAAATCACGGTTTCTTAAAGGTGGTGATCCCCGTTGCGTGAAGAAGTAGTTGCTATGCTGACGGCCCTTGGCGTAACGGGGGCCGCTGATGATCCCTTGCTTGATATTGTGATCCGCAATGTTCAGTATAGGGTTCAGAATGAAACCAACCAAAGTGAACTTCCTGAAGGGTTGGTAAGCGTGGCCGTTTATATGGCCGTGGGCGAATACCTGAACATGAAGAAGGTTTCCGGGCAGTTGGAAGGGTTTGATCTTGATGCGGCTATCAAGCAAATTCAGGAAGGCGATACCAACACGGTTTTTGCCATTGGTGATGGTAGTTCAACCCCTGAACAGCGGTTGGATGCCCTGATTTCTTATCTGATCAGTGGTCGAACCCGTGAACTTTACCGATTCAGGCGGTTTGTCTGGTGAACGCACACAGAAAAGCCCTTGAACGGCTGTGGAAGGATCGGTGTTCCATCTTTGTGAAAGAGAAAGTCACCGATCCAACCACAAAGCTGACTGATTTTGAAGAAAAGCCGCTTCTTCAGGATCAACCCTGTAAACTGTCTTTTGAAACCTTAACTTCAAGCACGGGTGATCCCGTGGCCGCAGTTTCCCAAGCTGTGAAGCTGTTCATTTCCCCTGATGTGAAAATCCCCGCTGGTTGTAAAATCGTGGTGACACGGTTCAATGACCTTGAAAGAACATTCACCTATTCCAAGAGCGGTGAAGCGGGGGTATTCACCAACCATCAAGAAATTCCGCTTGTTCCATTCAAGGGGTATGCCTGATGGCTAAATGGGGAAGATGCGATTTCCGCCAAATGGAACAGTTGAATGAACGGCTGGAAAAGCTGATGGGGGCTGATTTGGATAGGTTTTGCCGCCAAGCCGCCCAAGACTTGGCGGGGCGTTTGCTGAACAAGGTTGTGAAGCGGACACCGGTTGTATATGGGACTTTGCGGGATGCTTGGGCGGTAATGCCTGTGGGCCACCGTGGAACCCATTACACCGTTGTTGTGCTGAATAACCTTCAGTATGCGTCTTATGTCGAATACGGCCACCGGCAACAGCCGGGGCGGTTCATCCCCGGTTATTGGGAAAGTGACCGCTTTGTTTATGATCCTGACGCTGAAGGCGGAATGGTGCTGAAGAAGAATTGGGTGAAGGGGCGTTATATGCTGACCATTTCCACACAAGAGTTGGAACAGCAAGCCCCAAAAATTCTGGAAAAGAAGTTGTATAAGTTCCTGAAGGGGTGTTTTGATGCTTAATGAAATTATCAAAGGAATTTCAATGGCGCTGAATGCCGCCTTTGGGGATGAATATGAAATCTTTCAGAATGATGTGGAACAGGGTTTGGAAGAACCCTGTTTTTTGATTGCCGTTTTGCAACCGGAAGTTACCCCCATGCTTGGGCGGCGGTTTATCAAGCGAAACCCATTTGATATTCAGTATTTCCCCAGCGCCCCCGGCAATAATGCGGAAATGTTCACGGTTGCTGAAAAGCTGATTGAAGTTTTGGACTTCATTACCCTTCCCAATGGGGATCAGCTTCACGGAACCAGTGTGAACTATGAGGTTGTGGACAATGTTCTTCATTTCTTTGTGAACTACAACTTGCCCATGATCCGGCCCACGGAAGAAACCTATATGGAAACCTTGGAAACCGAGGTTGGAACGATTGGAGGGGAATAAATGGCTACCACCACACGAAAGAAGAAAACCCCGGATCAGGAAGCGGCCCCACCCGTTTCCGCCCCGGTTCCGGTTTTCACCAAAAGAAACATCCTGACCTTCCAGCGATACGCCAAGCGGCGTGATCTTCTGTCCGTCCTTCTGGAAGATGGCAAGGAATACACAATGGAGCAGGTGGACAGCTTGCTTCAGAATTTTTTCAAGAAAGGAAAGGTGAATTGATATGGCCCTTGGCGGCGGCACTTTTTTGACGCAGAACAAAATTCTGCCCGGTGCATATATCAACTTCATTTCCGTTGCAAGCGCAAGCGCCACCCTTTCTGATCGTGGCATTGCAACGATCCCCCTTGAAATGAATTGGGGGCCTGAAGGTGAGGTTATCACCGTTGAACTTGGGGATTTCCAGAAGAATTCCCAAAAGATTTTCGGCTATGCGTACACGGCGGATGAACTGAAGCCCATGCGTGAAATTTTCCTTCATGCCAAGAAGGTTCACTTCTTCCGCCTGAATGCGTCTGGCACCAAGGCCACTTGCACTTATGCAACGGCCAAATATCCCGGCACCCGTGGCAATGATCTTCGGATCGTCATTGAAGCCAATGAAAACAGTCAGCCGGAAGCCCTGTTGTATGATGTTTCCACTTTCCTTGGAACCCTTCAGGTGGATCAGCAAAAGGCCATTTCTCAAATGTCTGACCTGAAGAACAACGATTATGTGGACTTCAACACCGGGGCAAGCCTTGGCCTTACGGCAAGCACCCCCTTGACCAGCGGTGCCAATGGCACGGTTGAGGATGCCACCTATCAAACCTATCTGGATAAGATGGAAGCCTATACCTTCAACGCTATGGGTTGCCTGTCCACCAAGCCCACCATTACCGCCCTGTTTGCTTCCTTCTGTAAGCGTATGCGGGACGATGTGGGCAAGAAGTTTCAGGTGGTTTGCTTCCGCAATTTGGCCGATTATGAAGGCGTTGTGAGCGTGAAAAACGGCCTTGTGGGTGATACCGAAAACCCCGCCCTGATTCCTTGGGCAACCGGTGTAGTGGCCGGAACCGCTGTGAACAAGTCTGCAACCAATATGGATTATGACGGTGAATATGCTGTTGATACCGATTACACCCAAAGCGAACTGGAAGCCGGTATCACGGAAGGTTCCTTCATGTTCCATTTGGTGGATGATAATGTGGTGGTTTTGGAGGACATTAACACCTTCACTTCCATTACGGATGAAAAATCTTCCGACTTTTCCAGCAATCAGACCATCCGGGTTCTGGATCAGATTGCCAATGATATTGCGGTTCTGTTTGGAACCAAGTACATTGGCAAGGTTCCCAACGATGCTTCCGGGCGGATCAGCCTTTGGAATGACATTGTGAAGCACCATCAGGAACTTCAGAATATCCGGGCCATTGAGGACTTCAGCCCGGACAATGTGACGGTTGCACAAGGCGACACCAAGAAGGCCGTGGTGGTGGCTGACTATGTTACCCCGGTCAACGCTATGGCCCAGCTTTACATGACCGTCTATGTTCAGTAAAGGAAGGAGGGTTTGAACTATGGCAACTGTGATGAACGCCAAAGATGCCATTTCCGCTTCTTTGGCGGAATGCTTTGTGACCATTGAAGGAAACCGTTACAACTTCATGCAGGCTATCAACCTTGAAGCCAACTTTGAGAAGAACAAGACGGAAGTTCCCATTTTGGGCAAGACCGGCAAGGGTAACAAGGCCACCGGCTGGACTGGTACGGGTTCCGCAACTTTCCATTACAACACCAGCATTTTCCGTGAAATGATGAAGCGGTATAAGGACACCGGTGAGGATGTCTATTTTGACATTCAGGTGACCAATGAAGATCCCACTTCTTCTGTGGGCCGTCAGACCGTGATCCTGAAGGATTGCAACATTGATGGCGGCATTCTGACCAAGTTTGACGCTGATGCGGAATACTTGGATGAAGATATGGACTTCACCTTTGAGGATTTCGAGATGCCCGAAACCTTCAATTTGCTGGCGGGAATGGAGTAACACTGTCAAAACCCGCCCCATTTTGAGAATGTGGGCGGGTTTTTTCTTTTATAATCACAAAATAGGAGGAATTTAACAATGAGCCTTTCTGCATTTCTGGCGAAAAACGCCCTGAAGGTCGAAAATGTGAAGTTTGCGGTTTCCAAACGCTTTGTGGACGAAACCACCAAGAAGCCCATTGAATGGGAAATCAAAGCTATCACCGGCACCGAGGATGAAGCCCTTCGGAAATCCTGTGCCAAGCGGGTTCCCGTTCCCGGCAAGAAAAATCAGTACCAGAAGGAAACCGACTATGATATGTACCTTGGCAAGCTGGCGGTGGCCTGTACCGTGTTCCCCAACCTGAATGACAAGGAACTTCAGGACAGCTACGGTGTTATGGGTGCTGAAGCCCTTCTGAAAACCATGCTGACCCCCGGCGAGTATGCCGACTATCTGACCAAGGTTCAGGAGGTTTGCGGCTTTGAAACCACCCTTCAGGATGAGGTGGATGAAGCAAAAAACTAATTGAAGAAGGTGATGGTGAAGCGAATATTGCTTACTATTGCCTTCATGAACTTCATTTGACACCTTCCCAGTTTTTCAACCTTGACCGGCAGGAACGGGCGTTCATTATTGCCGCTATTGATGTTCGGGTTGAACGGGAAAAGAAAAAGCAAAAAGAACTTGAACGAAAGAAGCGCCGGGGCCGGAAGCGGTAAACGCTGGCCCCGGCCTTTTTCCTTTGGAAAGAAGGTGAACCCCTATTGGCAACCATTAGAACCGCTATCGCCCTTTATGATGGTGTAACCGCCCCCCTTCAGGCAATGCACAAGGCCATGAACATTGTGCTGAACCGCTTTGAAGCTATGCAAAGGGCTTCCGGTAATTCGGTTGATACTTCGGCCATTCGTGAAGCCCGTGATGAATTGGCAAGAGCCGGGGCCGCCTTTGATGAAATTGAAGAAAATATCCGGCAAGCTGGAAACCAGCAAGACCGATTCAACCGGAGGATCAGAGATGGCACCACCGCCGCTGATGGCTTGTGGGGCAAGCTGAAAGGAATTGCGGCCACCGTTGGCGGTTTGGCGGCGGCAAAGAAGTTGTTGAACATTTCGGATCAATTTTCCAATACAAACGCCCGTTTGAATAATGCCATGATCAACTTTGACGATGGCGGTTCTCTAACTGACCTTGAAAAGAAAGTAATGGCTTCAGCGCAACGATCCAGAACTTCTTATATGGATGCCGCTTCTTCCATTGCAAAATTGGGATTGAACGCCCGTGACGCATTCGGAAGCATGGATAAAGTAATTGCCTTCCAAGAACTGGTCAATAAGCAATTTGTCATTGGCGGGGCAAGTGTGCAAGAGCAACAAGCCGCAATGATCCAGCTTACCCAAGCAATGGCTTCCGGTGTTCTTCGTGGTGAAGAATTGAACAGCATTTTTGAACAGGCTCCCGGAATTATTCAAAGTATTGCAGATTATTTGGGCGTTTCTATTGGTGAAATCCGGGCTATGGCCGCTGATGGACAAATCACCGCAGATATTGTAAAGAACGCCATGTTTGCGGCGGCAGATGATATTGAAGCCAAGTTTTCAAATATGCCCAAGACTTGGGCGCAAATTTGGGTTGGTATGAAAAACAAGGCCCTTTCCATCTTTGCCCCGATTCTGACCAAGATCAATCAGATTGGAAATAGTGAACGGTTTACCCAAGTAACGGATGGGATTATCAATGGCCTTGCCGGGATCGCTTCTGTTGCCACTTGGGTTCTTGATCTTCTGATTGGCGGGGCCGCATTGGTGGTGGATAACTGGGCGTGGCTTTCTCCCATCATCTATGGTGTGGCCGGGGCTTTGTTGGTGTACTACGGTTATTTGGGCTTGGTTCGTGCTGGTGAATTGGCTTTGGCTGGTGTTCATGCGGTTGTTGCAGTTGCCAAAGGAATTATGGCGGCGGCAACGATGCTGGTTACTGGTGCGACTTGGGCGCAAGTATCGGCCCAATGGGGTTTGAACGGGGCAATGTACGCTTGCCCTATCGTATGGATCATCATTCTGATCATTGCCCTTGTAGCCCTGTTCTATGCGGCTGTGGCGGCGGTCAATAAGTTTGCCGGTACAAGCGTTTCCGCAACCGGCCTGATTTGCGGCGCATTTATGGCGGCGTTGGCATTCATCGGAAACATCTTCATTGCCTTGTGGAACTTGGTTGTGGATGTATTTGTGATGATCTATAACCTTGTGGGAACCGTTGCAAACTTCATCGGAAATGTATTCAATGATCCGGTTGGGGCAGTTTGCCGCCTGTTCTTCGATTTGGCGGACACCGTTCTTTCCGTGCTTCAAGCGTTGGCTTCGGCCATTGATACCATCTTCGGTTCTAATCTTGCCGGTTCCGTCCAAGGCTGGCGTGACAGCTTGGGCGGTTGGGTGGATTCCACCTTCGGCAAGGGTGAAGAAGTCATGGAAAAGCTGAACGCCGATGATATGAAGTTGGGCCGGTTTGAATACGGGGCCGCTTTTGATATGGGCTATGAGTTCGGCCAAGGTGTGGAAGATACCGTGGGCGGCTTGTTCGACTTTTCCGCAATGGACAGCTTGGGGGCCGCTGATGGGCTGGATGCCTTCAATCTTGGCAACACCCTTGATGGTATCTACGGCAACACCGGGGACACGGCGGGGAACACCGCCGCTATGAGTGATGCCCTTGACATTGCGGAAGAAGATTTGGCCTATTTGCGGGATATTGCCGAGCGTGAAGCAATCAACCGGTTCACTACGGCTGAAATTCATGTTGAACAGCACAATGAAAACCACATTTCCAATGACACCGATCTTGACGGGATCATGGATGCTTGGGCCAATGATTTTGCTGAAAAGCTGGATGTTTCTGAAGAAGGGGTGCATGAGTAATGGCATACAAAATGTATTTGGGTGGTGTGCTTATGCCCATCACCCCTTCCAAAGTAACTGTGAAGATCAATAACCAAAACAAAACCATGACCCTGATCAATGGGGAAGAAATCAATATTTTGAAAGCCGCTGGCCTGTCTGATGTGTCTTTTGAACTGTTGCTTCCCCAAGTTTCCTATCCTTTTACCAATGGCGGGGCGCAATCCGCAAGCTATTACCTTTCTTTGTTTGAGCGGTTGAAAACCAGCAAAGAGCCTTTCCAATGGATTTTGAACCGGCAAAGGCCCAATGGCGGGATGTTCTTCTATACCAACCTGACAGTTGGAATGGAAAACTATGAAATCACGGATGATGCCGGGGCCGGGTTTGATGTGAAGGTGAAAGTGAACCTGAAGCAATACAAAGCCTATGGAACCAAGACCGTAACCATCAAACAACCGGCTACCCCCGCAGAGCCGCCCAAGGCAACGGTTCAAGAAGCCCCCCGGCCTACCGCCACCGCTCCCAAAACTACCACCTATACCGTGAAATCAGGGGATTGTCTTTGGAATATTGCCAAGAAATATCTTGGGGACGGTTCCCGGTACACTGAAATTTATAATCTGAACAAGGATAAAATCAAGAACCCTAATTTGATTTATCCTAATCAGGTTCTTACTTTGCCTTCCTGAAAGGGGTGATTCTGTTTGGCCGTTGAACTGTTCATTCAACACGGCAGTACAATTCAATATCCGGTTGTTGAAGAAGGGGCCAAGCTGACCTTGGAGCGCAAAGGAACCCCCGGAAAGCTGGAATTTACCGTTGTCAAGTGCGCCGGACTAAACTTCCAAGAAGGTGATCCGGTGAAGTTGACGGTTGACGGAACCCCCATGTTTTATGGGTTTGTGTTTAAGAAGAAGCGGGACAAAGGCCCCACCATTGATGTTGTGGCTTTTGATCAGTTGCGATACCTGAAGAACAAGGACACTTTGACAGAAGAAGGGCTGAAGGCTTCTGATCTTCTGAAACGGTTGGCAACTGATTTCCAGTTGAACCTTGGTGATGTGGAAGATACCGGGTACACCATTGAAACCATCGTGGAGGAAAACCAAACCCTGTTTGATATGATTCAGAATGCTTTGGATGAAACCCTGATGAATACCAAGCAACTGTTTGTTCTTTATGATGATGTTGGAAAGCTGACCTTGAAAAACATCAATTCCATGAAACTTGATCTTCTGATTGATGAAGAAACCGGTGAAAATTTCAGTTATGAATCCAGCATTGATGATCAGACCTATAATAAAATCAAGCTGGCCTATAACAACGAGGAAACCGGCAAGCGGGAATTGTATGTGGCCCAAGACGGTGAAAAAATCAACCAATGGGGCGTTCTTCAGTATTTTGAAGAAATCCAGACCAAAACTGGTGCTTCCGCCAAGGCGGATGCCCTGTTGAAATTGTATGACCAAAAAACCAGACGCTTGACCATCCAAGATGCGTTTGGGGATGTTCGGGTAAGAGCCGGAAGCGCCGTGGTGGTTGCCCTGAACCTTGGTGATATAATCACCAACAATTTCATGGTGGTGAACAAAGTCACCCACACTTTCAAGGATAATGAACACCGGATGGAACTTGATTTGATTGGGGGTGAATTCATTGCCTAATGCTGTGGAAGTAGTAAAAAAGGCGGCTGTGGAAGCCGTGGAAGCTGGAAAACCCGTGAATCTGTTGTTTGGTGAAGTGATTTCCTCTTCACCGCTGAAAATCCAAGTGGATCAGAAAGCAATCTACACAGAAAAAATGTTGGTGCTGACCCGGAATGTCACTGATTATGAAGTGGATATGACGGTTTCCCACCAAACTGTGGTGATCAGCCACGGCCACCCGGTTGTTGATACCTATACCGGGGGTGGTGAAGCAACCCCCATAGATCACAACCACCCCATTCAGGGGCGAAAGAAATTCAAAGTTCATAATGCCCTTGTGGTTGGTGATTGGGTGCTTCTGGCCCGGATGCAGAAGGGCAAAAAATTTGTAGTGCTGGATCGTATCAAAGCGAACCCGGCCTTGAAGGGGGAATGGCTATGATCCCACAGACCGGGGATGATTTGCGGCAGGATTTTGAGTTTGAAACGCTTCCCAGCAGAACCTTCCGCATGAACCACAATAGCTTGACCATCATTGGAACCATTGATCAGATTCAAGCCGTTGAACAAGCGGTGTATTTGATTCTGAACACTGAACGCTATGAATGGCTGATCCATTCTTGGAACTATGGTGTGGAACTTCACAATCTGATTGGGCAAGATGTGGAATACTGTATTCCTGAAATTGAACGGCGGGTTCGGGAAGCCTTGCTTCAGGATGACCGGATCACCGCCGTTGAAAATTTTCAATTTGAAGTGAACAAGAAAAAGGTGCTGACCACTTTCACGGTGGTCAGCATTTTTGGTGAAATCAATACAGAAATGGGGGTTGAAATCTAATGTATGAAGCGCAGACCTATGAAGTGATCCTTGCCCGGATGCTTCAAAAGGCGCTGTCTATCAACAGCAATCTTGACACCCGTGAAGGATCGCTGGTGTGGCTTGGGAACGCCCCCGCCGCTGTGGAACTGCAAAATCTGTATATTGCCCTTGATACGGTATTGAATGAAACCTTTGCTGATACCGCAAGCCGCCCCTATCTGATTCAAAGAGCCGGTGAACGGGGCCTTTCCCCGCAACCGGCAAGCCCCGCAATTTTGCAGATGGCGATTACTCCCACAACCTTGTTTCTTCCCATGAATACCCGCTTTTCCATCGGTGAACTGAATTACTATGTTTCCGCTGATCGTGGGAATGGTAATTATGAACTGACCTGTGAAACGGCTGGTGAAGCCGGGAACAACTACACCGGAACGGTGATCCCCATTGAATATGTGGATGGCCTTCAGACTTGCACCATTACTTCCATTTTGGTTCCGGGTGAAGATGAAGAAGATACCGAGGTTTTCAGACAGCGTTATTTCAACAGCTTGAACGCCCAAGCCTTCGGCGGAAACCGTATTGACTATATTGAAAAGGTCAACGCCATTCCCGGCGTGGGTGGTGTGAAGGTTTACCGGGCTTGGAACAGTGATTTTTCCCCGGCTGAAATGATTCCCCCGGAAGGAACTTCTGAATGGATCAGCGGCCTTTCTGATGTTCCTGAAGCGGTGAAAAGCTGGTTGGATGCGGTGTTCTATGCCGCCCAAAACAATAAATTGACCGTTGGCGGAACTGTGAAGCTGGTGATCATCAACAGCACTTTCACGGTTCCTTCCCCGTCCTTGGTGGAACAGGTTCAAACCGCCGTTGATCCCCTTCAGAATGCGGGGGAAGGCGTTGGAATTGCCCCCATCGGTCATGTTGTTAGGGTGGAAGGTGTTCAAGAAGAAACGGTGAATTTGGCCTTTTCTTTGTATTACCAGAGGGATTGGGATTGGGACGATGTTTCGGGATATGTGACGGAAGCCATTGAAAGTTATTTTACAGAACTGGCAGAAAGTTGGGCGGATCAGACGGAACCCCTTGTGGTTCGTATCAGCCAAATTGAAAGCCGGTTGTTGGGCATTTCCGGTATTCTGGATATTGCCAATACAAAAATCAATGACGAGGCTTCCAACTTCACTTTGGAACTTGACCATATCCCGGTATTGGGTTCCATTTCCCCCAGCGTTATCACGATCAACGCATGAAGGGGTGATGGAAAGTGGATAGAAAACTGATCAATTATCTTCCCTATGTTGTCCGGGATTATGCGGAATTCAAAGGGATTTCAGAAGCCGAACAACCGGAATTTGAATCCGCTTGGGGTTCTTCTGATGATCTTCTGAATAATCAGTTCATTTTCACGGCTGGTAATTTGGGCCTGTCCAGATGGGAAAAGATTTTGGGGATCACCCCCAAGGGAACAGACACCTTGGAAGATCGCCGGTTCCGTATTTTGACCCGATTGAATGAAGAACTTCCATACACACTTCCGCAGTTGAGAAATATTCTTGAAACCCTTTGCGGTTCCGGGAATTATTCGGCTGAAGTGATGGAAGGAACCTATCAGCTTATTGTGAAAATTGGGCTGGCGGCAAAAAACAACTTTAGTGATGTTGAATCACTGTTGGATCGGGTGGTTCCGCAAAATCTGATTGTGACCCTTCTTCAGCTTTATAACACCCATGCTGAACTTGGACGGTTCACCCATGCCCAGCTTGCCGCATACACCCATGACCAAATGAGAAATGAGGTAATGAACTGATGGCAAATCAAACCGAAAATTACAAATTGACCAAGCCCCTTGCTTCTGAATTTTATGATGTTGAAGTTCAAAACGGCAACATGGACAAGATTGATGCCGCCCTGAAAGAAAATGCCGATGGTATCAAAAACCTTCAGGACGGGCAAAAAAACAAGGCCGATTTGGTAGATGGGAAGGTTCCGGCTGAACAACTTCCTGAAATGAACTATGACCAGAAGGGAACCGCCGAAAGCAAGGTAAAAACCCACAATGAAGATGAAGAAGCCCACCCCTATCTGTTGGGGCAGATCAACACCTGTGTGGAAGCGGCGCAGAATGCCCAAGATGCCGCTGATGCGGCCTTGGAAGCTGTGAACAGCATTGCATTCACTATCAATGTGGTTCCCACACAGAACGGAACCCTGACCTATAACGGGCAAGCCCAAAGCCCTTCTTGGAACAGCTATGATCCCAACGCTTTGACCCTTGGCGGTGTGACTACCGGCACCAATGCGGGAACCTATACGGCAACCTTCACCCCGAAAGAAAAATACCAATGGAGTGATGGAAGCAAAACGGCACGGGAAGTCACATGGACGATTGGAAGGGCTTCTATGCCGGTTCCTTCTCAAAGTGGAAGCCTTACCTATACCGGAGCCGCCCAAAGCCCCACTTGGGCCAACTATGATTCCGGGAAAATGACCCTTGGGGGAACTACCAGCGGCACCAATGCCGGAAGCTATAATGCTACCTTTACCCCCGGCGCAAACTACCGGTGGAATGATGGAACCACCAATGCCAAAACCGTTGCTTGGACGATTGGGAAGGCCGCTGGAAGCCTTTCTTTGAACAAATCTTCCATGTCCCTGAATGTTTCCAAAATGTCTGATACCATCACGGTAACACGGGCCGGGAATGGCGCAATCAGCGCCGTTTCTAATGCCCCTGGCGTGGCTTCTGTGAGCGTTTCCGGGAATGTGGTAACTGTTACCGGCAAGGCCAAAGGAAGCGCCACAGTGACCGTCAGCGTGGCCGCTGGCACCAATCACACGGCACCCGCAAGTAAAACCTGTTCCGTGTCTGTCACGCTTCCCACAAGCACCCTTTCTGATAATGATTGGGCCACCATTCGCCAAGTGAGTAGTGCCGGACAGGGGGCCAACTATTGGGCGGTTGGTGATATGAAGCCCATCACAATCAATGGTAAGGTTGGAAACACCACCTTCAGCAACCTTACCATCAATGTTTTCATCTTGGGCTTCAACCACAATGCTTCCAGAGAAGGAAACAACCGAATTCACTTCCAAATTGGAAAAATCGGTACAACCCCGGTGGCGCTTTGTGATGCTCAATATAACAGCGGTCAGAGTGGTAACGGATATTTTAACTGGAACCCGAACAACAGCAATAACGGTGGTTGGAAATCCTGTTATAAGCGTACTACTTTGTACGGTAATAGCGGAACCCCCACCAGTCCAGTTTCCAATAGCCTTATGGCGGCGCTTCCTTCTGACTTGAGGGCTGTTATGCAACCCGTAACCAAGTACACCGATAATGTGGCAAATGGAAGCGGCAATGTTCAAGGTAATGTGAATACTACCACTGATTACCTGTTTGACTTGGCAGAGTTTGAAGTATTCGGCACCCGATATTATGCGAATACCTATGAGCAGAATTATCAGCTTCAGTATGATTACTATAAGGCTGGTAACAGCAAGGTTGCTTATAAACATTCCGCCGTGTCCACGGCGGTTTGGTGGGGCCTTCGTTCTCCTATTTGCTACGGCAATCCCAGTTTCATGATTGTTTGGACTGATGGCAACTGCAACCACTATAGCGCTCGCTATTCTGGTGGGTTGCGGCCCGGCTTTGCCGCCTAATCCCCCGCAGGATGATCCGGCCCCCATCCCGCCCCCGCAAGGGGGCGGTTCCGGGACGGACAAAATAAAAAAATAATATGGCGGCGTAAGCCGCCCGACGCAAATTTTGAAAATTGGCTTTTTCGTGGTTTTGTGCTATACTTGAAAAGATGGCCCGGAAAGGGGTGAATCTATGTCAGTATTGAAGCAAAAAAGAACCACAAGCAAGGCCGAGTTCATCAACACGGCCAACCAAATTTACATTGAAACCATCAATTTTCTTACCCGCTTATCTGCAAGGTATTCCCGTCTGATTGCTGAACCGGTTGCAAAGCTGGCCGGGGAAGTGATTGATCACGCTGAAAAAGCCAACAGCATTTACCCTTCAGATTCCCAGCGGATTGAGTTGCGGAAGGCACACTTGCTTGAAGCAAGGGCTTCTCTTATGGCGCTTGATGTGCGCCTGACCCATTGCTATTTGATCCTGAATCAGAACCCGGAAGGGGCATTTACCAATTCCAAAGGCGTTGCGGTAAAATCCAAAGATGCCGTGGAAAAGCTGGATAAAATGGCCCAAAATTTAGGTGAGCTGATCGACAAGGAAAATGAACTTCTGAAAGGGGCTATCAAAAATGTAAGCGGAAAGCAAAAAGCATGATTTTCATTAGGTGTGCAACTGTGAATGTTTCCTTCGGCGGTTTGGTGGGGCCTTCGTTCTCCTAATTACAACAACAATAACAATTTCATGATTGTTTGGACTGATGGCAACTACAACAACAATAACGCTAACAATTCTGGTGGGTTGCGGCCCGGATTTTGCAAATATACACGGTCAAATGGAGTAGCAGAAAACCGGCTTTTGGATTTCAGGTGAAAGACGACCGATGTAAAAGGAGTTGCACTTCCTTGGGTGAAAATCCCTAAAACTGCCCTTTGATGCCCTTACACGGACGCTTCTTGCATGGTGGGGTATGTGTCTAACCCATTTCATGTGTCGGGGCAAAGCAGATTAGATGGCACCCTACAAAATATCTGTACGAAAGGCGAATACTTTTTTATTATGACAAGCCAAGAACGGCATGAAGCAAGATACCAGCGCCGCAAAGCCAAGCGGCAAGAAAGAAAACAGGCCCGGTGTGATGCACTTGGGCCAATCAACAAGGTTTTCAGCTATCGCACGATGTTCTTTTATGGGCGCAAATGCTGTAATGGGGTACGGTGAAAGCAAAGTGTTCAAAACTTTGAAGCCCACCTGTTTTCCGGGACAGCCAAGCGCCGGAAGAATGTTTTGGATCAGGCTTGGAAGCCTATGAAGTGTACCCATTTCACTTTAAGGGAGCGTGGGAAGGTTCGCCCCATAGATGCCCCACATATCACTGATCGGCAAATCCACAAGGTTCTTTGTAATGAAGTTCTGGTTCCGTTGTATAACCCCTGTATGATCTATGACAATGGGGGCAAGCCAAAGGAACAAGGGGCTTCACTGGCATTTCAGGCGATTGAAAGAACAGCTTCATTGGCACTTCCGGCGCTATGGCCGGGAAGGTGCTGTGTTGCTGTTGGATTTGAAGGGCTTCTTCCCAAATGCGCCCCATGCGCTTTTATATCAGCGGCACCAAGAATTCATTCCAAACCCTGATCTTCGGGCCTTGGCTGATATGGTGATTCAAACATCCCCTTGCCCGACACCGGGCCGGGGCTTGCCCTTGGGCGTGGAACCATCCCAACAGGAAATGGTGGCAATGCCCAGCGCAATAGATAATTGGATCAAATGCCAAGCCGGGGTTCACTGTTTCGGCCATTACATAGACGATTATTATTTAATCCTTCCAGATGTGGAAGCCCTGAAGAAACTTGGGCATGAAATTGTTCGGCGGTTTGAAGCCGCTGGAATACGGGTGAACAAACGCAAATGCAAAATCATTCCCCTGACAAAACCCTTCCGGTTCTGCAAGGCACGGTTCACGCTGACGGAAACAGGGAAGATCAAGGTGAATGGAAGCCGGGACGGTGTGAAACGGGCAAGACGAAAGTTGAAACTGTTCCACCGGGAGTTTGTGGAAGGGAAGCGGTTGTTTTCTGATATTGAACAGTACATGGAATGTCAAAGCGCATATTACCGGAACTTCAATGATCATGGACGCTTACTGAAGTTGCGGCGGCTTTATCACGCTATCTTTTTCGGAGGTGCAAAATGTTCAGAATCATCAAAGATGGGGCAAGTCTTGGCTTGACCGAAAAATTGAACTATATCATGCAGGCCGAAAATGGTTGCTATGTCCTTTGCCCGGAGCAGAATGCTTCGGGCATTGTTTTTGAAGGGACACCGTACCATTTGCTTGGCCGGGACAGCTTGGAAGGGCTGGAAACCGTCAGTTTGGAAGAAACTGATGCCGGTGTGGAAATTCAGAAGGCCACCGACACCGGAAGTATCATGTTTGTCACAATGGCGGAAGCTGGAAGCATTGATGCTGAAACAGCGGCGGAACACGCTGAACTTTTCGCTGAATGGGCATATCCCATCAACTACACTGTTGGGCAAATTCGGCGTTATAATGGAACCCTTTACAAATGTGTTCAGGCCCATACTTCCCAAGCCGATTGGACACCTGATGCCGCTGTCAGCCTTTGGAGTAAAACCAGTGATCCGGCTGAAGAATGGCCGGAATGGTCGCAACCGGTGGGGGCGCATGATGCCTATGCTTTGGGGGCCAAGGTGAGCCATAACGGAAAGCATTGGACTTCTACCACGGCGAACAATGTTTGGGAACCCGGCGTGTATGGTTGGGAGGAAGTGGCCTAATGGAACATGAAAACTATATCACCCGCAAACGGGCCAAGTTTGAAGCCATTTGCGGCCATGTAAATATTCCGTACGGAACCGCCTTGATCAATCAGGGCGGTTTTCTTATGTGGAATGGAAAGCAAATTTGCGGGATCACCAGCCAAAACGCTTTTGACTTCTTCAGTCAGAACGATGATGGACGGGGCCGGGAACGGGGTGATTTGGTATCTGCTATCCTGATCCAGTTGGAGCGGCGGGACAAAAACCACCAGAGCCGGTGGAATAAGATTTGGGCCGATCCCCTTTGTCAAAAGTACAAAAGGCCGGAGCATGAAGATCATTGGCTTTGGAACTATGCCTTCTACAATGCCCCGGTTGAAGATTTGCAATATATCTTTGACCTGATCAGAAAGGGGTGATCCAATGACGGTTTACCAATGGTTGTGCTTGCTTGGGGTTCCCGCTGTGATTGGCGGAATTTTCAAATGCCTTCACACCCTGATCAAGCACAATTCAGAAGATTCCAAGGCCCTGAAAGCGGGGGTTCAGGCGCTTTTGAGAAGCCAAATGATCAGTGATTATAACAAGTGGTCAGAACGGGGATATGCCCCGATTTATGCAAGGGAAAATTTTGAAAACTGTTGGAAGCAATATCATTCTTTGGGGGTGAATGGGGTAATGGATGATCTTCATGAAAAATTCTTGGAACTTCCGACAACCCCGGTAAATGAGAACTAAAAAGCGGGAATTCTCCAAAGTCTGGTTGGGATGTGTAGGGGCCGTTACATTGATTGTAACGGCCTTTACTCTTGCCATTGTTTGGAGAACCGGGGACACTTCCCCCCTTGCATATCTGATCCCGGCCATATTCGCTGAACTGGCTACGGCAACCGGCTTTTACTATTCCAAGGCAAAAGCTGAAAACAGAATCAAACTTCGGAAACAGTATGGGCCGGAAGTCTACAATGACGCAAAAGAACTTTAAGAAAGGATGAATCACATGAACGCTGAACAGATTATTTCCCTGATTGTGGCCGTTTTGACCGGCCTTGCCACCTGTGTTCCTTTGGCCTATAAGCTGGTGCAGTATGTCCAGAAGGCCACGCAAGAAAAGAATTGGGCGGCCCTGTTGGGTTTGGTGATCAATCTGATGGAAGAAGCGGAACAGAAGTTTTCCGATGGCGCAACCCGTAAGGAATGGGTGATGGCTATGGTTCAGACTTCCGCCGAGTATATCAACTATCCGGTTGACACTGAAGCCCTTGGCAATTTGATTGATACCCTGTGTGATATGACCAAGGTTGTGAACTATGAAGAAATTCCCACCCTTGAACCTGTAAAGGAGGACACCGAAAATGAGCAACAGTAATCTTGTCAGCTACACCAAAATTTCCCCCAACAAAACCAGCCCCCGCAACCACGCCATTGACCGGATCACCATTCATTGTGTGGTTGGTCAGTGTACGGTTGAAACCCTTGGGAACATCTTTGCCCCCACTTCCAAACAGGCTTCTTCCAACTATGGCATTGGCAAGGATGGCCGGGTTGGAATGTATGTGGAAGAAAAGGATCGTTCTTGGTGCAGTTCTTCCAGCGCCAACGATAACAGAGCCGTAACCATTGAGGTTGCGAGTGATACCACCCACCCTTACAAGGTTACGGATCAGGCATATTCCGGCCTTCTTGACCTTGTGACCGATATTTGCAAGCGCAACGGGAAAACTAAAATCCTGTGGTTCGGGGACAAGAACAAAACCCTTGCCTATACCCCCAAGGCAAATGAAATGGTTATGACGGTTCACCGGTGGTTTGCTAATAAGGCTTGCCCCGGTGATTATCTTTATAACCTTCATGATGAAATTGCCGCAGAGGTCAACAGGCGGCTTTCTGGCGGCACTTCTACGGGCGGGGGTGTAACTACTACCCCCAGCACCGGAAACAGCGCCACGGGCGGCGCTGGTGGCGCTGTGACCCCTTATCTTGTGCGGGTGACTATTTCTGATCTGTATATCAGAAAAGGCCCCGGCACCAATTACGGGAAGAATGGCTTCATCAAGCCCGGTGTTTATACCATCGTGGCAGAAAGCACCGGCACCGGGGCCACCAAATGGGGCAAGCTGAAAAGCGGGGCCGGATGGATCAGCCTTGACTATGCAAAAAAGGCGTGATACCGTGTTATTAGTGTGTTACTATCGCCCCCGATTTACCCCACTTTCAACGGGCTGAAATGTTCAGTATTTGGGCGCTTCGGAGCGTTGCAGAGCATACTAATTCATGGTATAATAAAAACAGATGAAGCGGGAACCCTTGATTTTTCAGGGGTTCCCGCCCTTTTTGTTACTACCGTGTTAATAGTTCAGTGTTCAACGGCTTATAATGTTCACCACTTTGAACCCCTATTCCACCAGTTCCACGGCGGCTTTCAGTTCGTCCAAAGTCTTATGATTATAGACCCGGTTTCCCGTGTCTTTGGACACATGACCCATTAGAAGATCAATACACTTTCGGTTTGCCCCGGCGCTGTCCAGTTGACTTTCAAAAGTGTGGCGGCATTCATGCGGGGTGTGTGTCATTCCAAGAGCCTTCATAATATCCGCCCAAAAAATACGATATTGGGTTTGAGAACAAGCCCTTCCGTTATAGCTGATCAAGCGGGGGCCACTTTCAGCAAGACGGGCTTCAACCAATGGCCTGATTTTGGAATGGATAGGAACCAGCCGATTTTTACCGGCCTTGGTTTTGGTTCCGCCCTTCATCGTCCCGGCCTGAAGGTCAATATCTTCAGGTTTCAAATTCAGAAGTTCACTGATTCGCCACCCGGAATATATCAGGATCAGGACGGTATCAACCCAAGGCTGTTCCTGATGCGCCCAAACCTTTTTGACTTCATCCTTGCTGAATGGAAGGCGGCTGGTTGGTGGAATTGGATCAGAAGTAAGAAGATCAGAAAAGCACCGGTTGATTATATCCATTTCCAAAGCGAACCGGTCAAGATGACCCCAAAGGTTCTTGATCGCCGCTTGGGTGCTATATCCCTTCCCGCACCCGTCAATAGTTTCTTGCATTTGGTAGGATCGAATTTGTTTATAGGGCTTTTCCCACAACGCTGAACAATGCTTGAACGCTGAACACAAAGATGAACGGTTAGATTCCCCCAGCTTGGGGGCCTTCTTTTCCTTCCAGAGTTCAAACAGTTCTTTCACTGTGATTTTGGCCCGGTCAACATCCCACGGATCACGGTTGTATTCCGCCAACAACATATTTCCAGCTTCACGGGTTTCTGTGTAGCCTACGATCTCATAAATTGGATGGCCCTTGTCATTCCATCCAATCACTTTCTTCACAATGAATGGGCGGCGGCGATTGCCTGACAGTTTCGCAACTGTCCCATACCCATTTGGATTTCGCATTATATCACCCAGCCTTTCAGGAAAAAGGGTATGCAAAACCAAACCCGGTGTGATATAATGTTCAATGGGGATTGAAACATTAACTTCAAACGGGTTTTGTTTCGCCTGACCGCTTCCGGTGTGCCACCACCGGGGGCGGTCTTTTTTTTGCTTCTGTTCTGATCTGTTCCGTATGTATCTATTGGTTATCAATGGGTTTTCCCTTTATAGAACAGATGGAACAGATGATATATTACTTAAACTTAAAAAGAAAAAAAGTATATATAAGAAATATTATAAGAGAACTGTCCAAAGATGTGTTCCATCTGTTCTATTATCAAAAGCAAGAACTGATCAAAGCCTTATATATTTTATCGTCAATTTCGATCAAGCTACGGCTTCCATCTTTGAATTGAACAGCAACTTGGTATATTCCTTTGTTTTTCGCAGACAGCCCACCAGCAAGCAACCCAACCGGGCCAAGCAAAGCCCCACCAACTAACCCTCTGGCTACGCCCGATGCGGCGCTTTTGCGGTGTTCGTCTGTGATCAGTTCATAGCCTTCAATGGTGGTTTTATTGATTGGGATTCCTTTTGTCAGACTGGTTGCAATCTGCACCATACCAAATGTGGAAAGCACTTGTTTTCCTGCATAGTCACCAGCAATGACCCTGTTTTTCGCAGATGCCATAAACAATCATTCCTTTCTAAATTTTACATAGATTACATTGCCTATGCGTTTTTCGATTCTTCTTTTATAGAATACTTATCCCCTTTCAATATTCTTTTCATTTCCCCACGGGGCAGTTCTGTTATGCCTGCCGATCTGCGCGTCAAAGCAACTCGTGTAGTAGGCTGGAATACCGCTTCTATTATAGGCGCCATCCGCGAACTTGTTTGACTTTATTGTATCATTTATCGGTTTTGTCTGCAAGCATTGTTATCTTACAGACCTTACTGTCGAATTGAATTGAGGTACTTATTTATGTCCACCCGCCCCCATCCCGAATCCGCCCGTATCATCCGCGAGGCACGGCAGGCCGCCGGGCTGACGCAGCTGGAACTTGCGGAGAAGCTTGGTGTCACCATCGGCACGATCGGCTATTATGAGCGAGGCGCAGGCCAGCCCAAAATCGATAATCTCTTTGCACTCTGCGACATCCTGCACATCAGACCCGCCGACCTCCTGCGCGCCGATTCATAAACCTAACGCCCTCGCCAGTGTTTCCACCAGCGGGGGCGTTCGTGCAAGGCCGTATATGGCTTTATCCCAAATATTTCAGGAGTTGCAGCAGGTACTGACCGGACTGCATATCCCGTTCATCGCGGTCAAGATTTCGTTTTCCGAAAATGACAAAGCCATTTTCGGAGTAGAAATCCGTCAGGCTTTTCTTGTCTTCACACTCTAAGTAAACAAACTTGCCTCCAAGCACAGCCTGAATCGCCCGCACCTTATCTGTTGCAAGCTTCAGCAGCACATCTCCGGGAATCAATTTGTTGTACTCATTTGCAAAGTTCTTTCCCAGCTGTCCAATCAGCGGTGCCGAAATCATGTAGTTGTCATTCATAGCATATGGAATATCCCTTGTCATCGCAAATCGGTTGACCTTCTTTGCCATTGTTTTGCTTACGCTCTTCCGGGGAATTTCCAGCACCTTGTTAGACAAAGTGAAATAGCCTACCAGCACTGGCTCTCCTTTATAGGAAGTAAACACCAGCTGTGTCTGAGCGATTCCCTGCTTTGCAAATTCAATGGCTTTGGAATGCAAAAAGTATTCTACATCTTTATTCAGTGGGCATGAAAAAGTGGAGAGGACTTCTTTTGTGCGTTCCTCTCCAACTTCTTGAATCATTTCTTTCAGGTTTACAAGTCCGTATCCTGTCATTTCTTTTCAAACATCTCACGCAGCGTATCGCCCTTTATCTCATGAACGGTCTTGTCCACAACAACGGTCTTGCTGCTCTTTCCTTCGGCGTTTTCCAGTGCTCTCACAAAGTTCCGTGCAAGCGGTTTTGTGCGTATCACCACATTTTTTGTAATACTCTTTGTCGCCATCCAAAAGACCTCCTTCGTTTTTTGAACGTGCAAAGCTGCAAAATCCTCTTTGCAATTCTATTATATGCAATCACCCTCTGAATGTAAAGTCTTTCTCAAATCTTTTTATTATACCACGAATTTCAGCCCGATCTTCAATGTCTAACTGAACATAAAGGTTGAAGGCTTCTAATGTGCTGGAACCATATTGTTTTTCAATCATTTCCATAGTTACAGCGGCTTCTGAAACTTCTTTTTGAAGTTTTTTAAGGTCAACAGTCTGATCAAGTTCTTCCCACCCCATGATATATGCCGGAGTAGTTTCCAAAGCGTCTGCTATGGCCTTGATTTTGGATTGTGTTAGGTTACGCTGATCTAATTCTATTTTATTTATTAATGAGCGTGATTTATAGCCAAGCCTTTTGGCAAGTTCATCTTGCGATAAATTGAGTTCTTCCCGGCGATTACGGATTCTACTGCCGATTGTCAGCAAGAAAATCAACTCCTTTCTTGTTACTACCAATTATATAGAGTTGTAGGCTTAATGTCAACAAAATTTTATTTTTTTCAAAAATGATGTTGACAAATAGGGGACAAGGTGATAGTATATGAGTGTAGGCAAGATGTCTACAACGATATGCAGAGGAAAGAAGGTGAACGGCTAATGACGAATACAGAGCTGTTGCGTGAGAAGATCGAGCAGTCCGGGTACAAACTTCAATTCATTGCCAAGAAGGTCGGAATCACTTATCAGGGCCTTTTGAACAAGATCAATAATAAGAGTGAGTTCCGGGCGAATGAGATTCAAGCCCTGTATGATCTTCTTGGCTTATCTGAAGCAGAACGGGTGGCAATTTTTTTTGCCGAGCGTGTAGACTAAATGCCTACAAAATGAAAAGGAGCATGAACCATGAATGAAGTAAGCCTGAAGCCGGTTATTGAAGAACTTGAAAATTTATTTTCAAAGTTCAACGCCCGCTTCTTTGATGGCGGGTTGGAAAAGCCCGTGATCACCGTTCCCCCGGATCATACCCGTGGGGCCTTGGGTTGAAGGGTTCCAGTAAGGGCGGTTCGAGTTCCCGGAAGTATGTTTGCCCCTGTTGCGGGGCCATTATCAGAGCCACAAAAGAAGTTCGTGTGATCTGTGCGGACTGTGACTGTGAGTTTCAGGAGGAATGCTAAATGATTTTCAATTTGTTTGTGGGGTTGAAATCCCGGAGCGGGATCAATACCTATGCCGATGCCATGAAGCGGAAGATCATGCTGGAACAGCAGTTCCCCGGTTCCCGCTATACGGTTGGTAAGGATGATCAGGGGCATTACCTGAAGCGTTTGAAGTAAGGAGGTTTGAAGTTCAATGAATGTGAAGCTGACCAAGCGGAAGGCTTGGGAACTGATCAGCCGGATTCACCCCCGGTTGAACATCAAGCAGGAAGCCACCCCGTCTGATGTGGCGATTTTCAAGGCTTCCACCGGCCCTGAAGGGCTGGAAATCCGGTGTGAAAATGATTGGTTCAATCACAATGGCCGGATCAAGCTGACAATTTCCAATGTGGACGGGGGAACCCCCATTGTCCGCTACTATCACCCGGACACCTTGAACCGGGATTATGTGGCGGAACAAGCCGAAAAGGAAGATGAAGCCAAGCAAGCCCGAAAAGATTGGGTTCAGACACTTGGCCCGGAACTGGCCCATAAGCTGGTTGATCAGTATTGGGAGGGCTGAACCGATGAAGAAGCCTCCCTGTCCCGTCCCGGTAACGGGGGGGGGGCTACCGGAATATTGGGTGCTATCCCTTTCAGGCGGTAAGGATTCCACCGCCCTTGGCCTTGAATGGCTGAAGCGTCACCAGCAAGACCCCATTACATACCCGTTGCATGAAGTTGTTTACTGTGATGTTGGCATGGAGTTTCCCGCAATGGTTGATCATATCAACCGCCTTGAACAAATTTTCATGGAAGCCGGGATCAAGTTCACACGATTGAAAGGTGAACAGACTTTTGAATTTCTAATGTTCGATTACCAACCCAAGAGAAGCAATCCCGCATTAAAAGATAAGTCTGGTTGGAGTTGGCCGGGGCCAAGAGCAAGATGGTGTACCAAGCACCTGAAAACCAGAGTAATCAACAAGTATTTGGACGCTTTGCGGAGCCAATACAACATGATTCAGATTATTGGCCTTGCCGCTGATGAACAGGCCCGATTGAACCGAGAGCATAACCAGAACCCGGAACATCGTCACCCGCTGGCGGATTGGGGTTGGACTGAAGCGGATTGTCTGAAGTATTGCTATGATCACGGCTTTGATTGGGGCGGCCTATATGAGATATTCCACCGGGTTTCTTGTTGGTGTTGTCCCCTTCAGAGCCTTGATGAATTGCGGAAATTACGAAAACATTTCCCTGATCTGTGGGCAAAGTTGTTGGATATGGAACACCAAACTTGGCGAACTTTTCGGGCTGATTATTCGGTTGATGAACTGGAAATCCGTTTTTCCTTTGAAGATGAACGGCTTGCCGCTGGCCTTCCAATCAACCGAACCCGTGAATTTATGTCTGAACTTCGGAAACGGCTTGAAGAAGCTGGATTCCCACAAAACAAATAGGAGGTTATGACCATGAATGCCACTTTTGCAGAGCGTTTGAAGTACGCTATGGAACAGGCCGATATGAGCCAATCCGCCCTTTCTGAAAAGGCCGGGGCTTCCAAGGCCGCAATCAGTCAGTATCTTTCCGGGAAGAACACCCCCGGCCCGGAGCGGCTGAAGGCTTTGGCCGATGCCACCGGCACAACCTTTGAATTCCTGATGGGCTATGGCGGCGCACCGGTTAAGGATGCCCCGCCCCCGGTGAAGAAGATCAGCGTGAAGGAAGCGGCCCGGTGTATGGGCAAATCTGATCAGTTTGTGCGGATCGGCCTTCAGCGTGGCCTTCTCCCCTTTGGCAATGCGGTTCCCGGAACCGGGAACAACTGGAACTATTACATTAACCCCACCAAGTTCAGGGAGTATGTGGGCGCTGAAGCGTTCAACAGCTTCTTTGGACTGACCGCCTAAAGAAAGGATGATGCACATGAAAACCCGTTTTGAAGGAAACCTGTGGATTGGAGCCGGTGGACAGGCTTTCCGCCCTGTGGAAATGGAAACTGATCACCTGTTGAATACGGTGAAGATGCTGAAGAACCGCCCCGCCGTGGTGGTGGCTATGGTGGTTCGTGATATTGAAGCAACCCCTGATTGTTGCCCCTTTGATCCCTTCGGGGTTGGTCATTCTGGAATGGTGAAACAATCTTTGTTCAACATCACTTCCATGACCCCCGAACAGATTAGCGCCTATGCGCTGAACAGCCCCTTGGGTATGGCGCTGAAAGCTGAACTTCTTTCCCGTGGCGTAAATGTGGAAAACTACCTTTCCATGATTGAAGCGCCTGAAGCCTTATGATTACGCTGCTCCAGCACCAGCAACAGGCCCTTGACCAGACAGAAGGCCATAACCGATGCGCCTATTATCTTGATATGGGCCTTGGGAAAACCTTTGTTGGTTCAGAAAAAGCCCTGAAGCTAAATAGCCGTGTAAACCTGTTGATTTGTCAATGTTCCAAGGTTTCTGATTGGATAGATCACATGGTTGAAAACTATGCTATGAACCATTGTTGGATGATCTATGATCTGACCAACCCAAAAGAATTTAAGTGGTTTATGGCGGCGGTTTCCGAAACCGATAATCCCACCAGAATTTGTGGCGTGATCAACTATGAACTGACCTTCAGGCGAAAGGTTTTGAAAACCCTTTCCGGGTTTACGCTGATGCTTGATGAAAGTTCACTGATCCAGAACGAAACCGCCAAGCGTTCAAAGTTCATTCTTTCCTTGAACCCTGAAAATGTGATTCTTCTTTCCGGCACCCCAACTGGTGGCAAATGTGAAAAGCTGTGGAGCCAATGCCAACTTTTGGGGTGGGGCATATCCAAGGAACTGTTCTGGAAGCAGTACATTCAAACGGAATGGGTTGAGGATGATGGATTTTGGCGGCAGAAGATCACCGGCTATAAAAATGTTGATCGGCTGAAGAAAAAGCTGGCGGAACATGGCGCTGTGTTCATGACCACAGATGATGCCGGGATTTCCCTTCCCAAAAGAACCATGATTCCGGTAAGGACGCCCCCGGCAAAGGAATATTGGAAGTTCTGGAATGATCGGGTGATCAGCATAAACACCGCCACCCTTCAGGAATTTGAACTTGATTCAGATTTTTGGGGTTCCAATGCCGATTATGAGCGAGAATTGATTGGTGATACCAGTTTGACCCGCCGCTTGTATGCCCGTCAGCTTTGCGGCCTGTATAACCCGAACCGGTATAAAGCATTTCGGGAACTGGTGGAAAGCACGGAAGATCGCTTGATTGTGTTCTATAACTTCACAGAAGAAATGGAGCGCATGAAGGGAATTGTGAAGGCCATGAACCGCCCCATATCCATCCAATCTGGTGAAGTCAAGGATTTGGGGGCCTATAACTTCCATTCCAATTCTGTGACCTTCATTCAGTATCAGGCCGGGGCAAGAGGGGGCAACTTCCAAAAGGCCAACAAAATCATTTATTTTAGCCTTCCTGAAAGTTGGGAGTTGTGGGAGCAAAGCCAAAAGCGAATTCACCGAATGGGGCAGGAACGCCCGTGCTTCTATTACTGGATGATTTGCCCCGGCACCGTGGAAGAAAGCATTTTTTCCACTTTGCAAATGAGAAAGGATTACAACGATGAACTGTTCGGAAAGTACGAGGATAGCCGCCCAAAAGGCTAAAAGGAACAGATGGTTCAGACGGATGTTCACCGTTGCCCTTCTGTTTGGGCTGGTGGTTGGGTTCATTCTTGGGCGGCTTACGGCACTTGCCTTTGATGGGGTGACGGTGAAGCCGAACCAAGAGCCTTCCCAATCTGTGATCCCCATGCCGGAAGTTACTATGGAGCCGGAACCGGAATATTTAGGAGAATTCAGGATCACCGCATATTGTTCCTGTGAAATCTGTTGCGGCAAGTGGGCTGAAAACCGGCCTGATGGAATTGTTTATGGCGCTTCCGGTGAAGAACTGGTTGCCGGCGTTTCCTGTGCTTCCCCGCTACCCTTTGGAACCGTTGTGGAAATTGAAGGGGTTGGAACCTACATAGTTCAGGACAGAACTTCTTCATGGGTGGTTGATAAGTATGGGGAAAACCTAATTGACATTTACTTTGATGATCATGAAGCAGCCCGTGAATTTGGGCTTCAGTATCATGATGTTTATTTGAAAGAAGGTGCAAACGATGATCAAATGTGAAAACCCCTGTCCCTTGGGGAAGTTTGATGGGTGTTGCCATAAATGCCCCAGCTTCCACACTTGCCCCGATGCCTGTTCGGAACATCCTAATGAATGTGGAACGGCAACCTTTGATGAAGAAACCAGCCTTCAGGAATTCCAGCAATCCCAGCTTGCCACCCTGAACGCCATTGCTTCCCTGACAGCCCACAAAAAGGCCATTGAGGAGCAGGAAAAGACCATGAAAGCGGCCTTGTATGATGCTATGGTGAAGTTCGGGATCAAGAAGTTTGAAAGTGATGTTCTGAACCTGACTTTGGTTGAACCCACCACCAGCACCAGCATTGATGCCGCCAAGCTGAAGAAGAAATATCCGGCTATTGCGGCGGAATGCTCCAAATCCAGCGCCAAGGCCGGTTATGTGAAGATCACCCTGAAGGGTGGTGAAGATGATGCCAAGGGATGAATTTTGGGATGCCCTGAAGGAACACGCCCACCGGAACCACCAAGAACGGGTTTCCAAGAACCCTGATCGGATCGCTTATGCTATCCAGCAATTTGAAGCCCACGGGATTGAATATCAGTTGAAGAATCAGCAGACCGGCCATTTCCATTGCTGGCGGAAGTCTGATGATAAACTGTTCCAGTTTTACGCTGGCACCGGAAAGATTCAGGGCCTTCAAGCCCGTGGAATTCACAACCTGATCAAGATATTGGAGGGGTGAAGCCGTGAATGATTATTAAATGGCACCCATGCCCCGGCCACCCTAACTATCAAATCAACCGGTTGGCCCAAGTTCGTTCTGTGAAAACCGGGAAATTGTTAAAGCCTTATGACGATGGTTCCGGTTATCTTCGGGTGAAACTGGATGGTGAGAATTGCCGGTTACATATCCTTGTGGCGCTGGCATTTATTCCAAACCCGGAGAACAAGCCTGTGGTGAACCATAAACACGGGAAGAAGCATGATTGCAGAGCTTCCCAGCTGGAGTGGGCCACCATTCAGAAAACACAAAACACGCTTGGGATCATGGATTGATTCGGCGGGGGGGGGGGTGAAAAATCGTGGCCGGTGAAAAGAACTTTGAAACCCGCCTGAAAAAATGGCTGGAAAGTGAAGGGATTTACCCCTTGGGAGAACCGGTTGACCGGATGGGAACCCCGCCCTGTGGGTATTGGGAAAAGCGTTGGGGCGGCGGAAGGTATGTGAAAAGCGGCCTTCCTGATATGAAGATTGTGGTGAAGGGGATCACCCTTGAAGTTGAACTGAAGGCTACCAACGGCACCCCTTCAGAACTTCAGAAGCGCAATCTGGCCCAAATCAATAATTCCAGTGGCTTTGGCTTCATCCTGTACCCGGAAGGCTTTGAAACCTTCAAAAAAATTGTGAAAGGGGTGAAACAATGCGAGTTTCCCACAGCCGGGTTGATCTCTTTAATAAATGCCCATACCGATACCGCTTGCGATATGTGGAAGGGCTGAACACTATCCCGGACACTGAACCGGATAATGCCTTGATTCTTGGCACCGCACTTCATACCGGTATTGAAGAAGGGGTTGAACAGGCTCTTGCCTTCTACCAATCCAGCTTCCCCATTCTGACGGATGATCACATTCATGAAATGATGAAGCTGGAAGCCATGATCCCAAAGGCAAAGGCCCTGTTGCCACCGGGCGGCACTTTTGAACTTCCTATTGGGGATTCTGATTTCACCGGGTTCATGGATTACTTGCTTCCGGTTGGATGGATGTCCCCGGAACATCCTGATAACCGGTGGGGTGGAAATGTTCAAGTATTTGATCTGTATGACTTCAAGTATTCCAATAACGGAAAAAGCTATTCCGTTTCCGGTCAGCTTCACGAATACAAGTATTGGTATGAACTGACCCACCCCGGCCACCGGATCAGGAATATGTATTTCCTGATTGTCCCCAAGGTGAAGATCAGGCAGAAGAAAACGGAAACCCTGATGCAATTTCGGGATAGATTGCAGGACGCTTTGAAAGAAGCTGAACCGTATTTGATGCCTGTTCAGTATGACCCCATGAAAATCATTGGCTTTTTAACCGATGTGAAGCACATGGTTGAAGCCGCCGATTTCCCCAAGAACCCTAACCACTTTTGCGGTTGGTGTGAATATCAAGAATACTGTGAGAAAGGATGGAACTATATGTTACTCCCCAAAAATGAACGGCGCAACCTGAACGCCACCAAAAAGAAGGTTGTATGGCTTTATGGCGCACCCTTCAGCGGCAAGACCTTCTTTGCCAATCAATTTCCTGATCCCCTGATGCTGAACACGGATGGCAACATCAAGTTTGTGGATGCCCCCTATATCGCCGTTCGGGACACCGTGACGGTAGAAGGCCGGTTGACCAAGCGGTACTTGGCTTGGGAAGTCTTTGCTGATGCCGTGGCCGAGTTGGAGAAGAAACAGAACGACTTCAAAACCATTGTGGTTGACCTTCTGGAAGATACCTATGAGGCTTGCCGGGTGTATATCTGTGATCGGCAGGGCTGGAAGCATGAAAGTGATGATTCCTTCCGGGCGTGGGACATGGTTACTTCCGAGTTCCTGAACACCATCAAGCGGCTGGTCAGTCTGGACTATGAAAACATCATCCTGATCAGCCATGAGGACAGAAGCCGGGATTTGACCCGCAAGAGCGGTGATAAAATCAGTTCCATTCGCCCGAACCTTCGGGAAAAGGTTGCCAATAAGGTTGCCGGTATGGTTGACCTTGTGGCCCGTATCGTGGCGGATGATAATGACCGGGTGCTTTCCTTCAAGACTTCTGAAGTGATCTTTGGCGGTGGGCGGCTGACCGTTCACAACAAGGAAATCCCGCTGGATTATGAAGCCTTCTGTGAAGTCTATGAGGAAGCCAACCAGAGGGCCGCAGGAGCCATGAAACACGGCGGCAATACCCCGGCAACCCCGGCACCTGAAACGGCTGACAGCGGCGAACAGCGGCCCAGCAGACGGGGAAGAAAGCCCAAAGCAGAAGAAGCCCCGGCCCCTGATCCTGAAGCGGTTGATGATCCCAATGGTACATTTACACCGGGCGGCGGTGAAGTGGATAATTCCGCCCCTGTGGAGCAGACGGAACCCGACACCAGCACCCTTCCCAAATGCCCGGATGGTGACCGGATTTTCCAGCAGAACCGGGACAACCCGGAAATCCCCCTTTGCCCCAACATTGATGCCGCCCATTGTTGCCACAAGGAAGGTGGCCCCGATGCTTGCCCCCTGTGGGATCGTCCCAAGGTGGAGGAAGCCGCACCCAAGATGGATGTGAACCCGACCCGGCGCACCCGGAAGAAGCGTGATGCTTGATGAAGATTGATCCTTGTCCTTGTGTGATCAGTCTGAATGATGGTTCAGTTCACACACTGTTTGAATTCCGCCATTTCCTTGAACTGGTGGAAGATCGCATAAGCTATGATGCCGCAAAATGGTTAAGAACCCATGTGGAGCAAGCGGAAAAGGCCGCTGATTACACGAGCCGGAAGGTAAATACTGATTTGGTTGCCTTTGAATCCAGCTTGGACAGCAACCGCAGAGCCTTTCAGGATATTCAGACAGAAGCCGCCGCTATTATGGAAGTTCTTCAAGGGAACCGGGTGAACCGTCAAAAGATCGCCCATTCCGTGAAAGAAATCGGAAAAATTATTTCCAATCAGATTTAGGAGGTAAAGACCATGTGTGATTCCCTGAAGCAGTTCAAAGAGGAAATGGAAAAGCGGGGCCTTTTCCGCAAGATCACCGTTGCCGCAAACCTGATCCCCCCCCCCGCCCGGTATTGAGCCGGAAGCCCTGACCGCCCTTCATAAGCTGGCCGCAAAAGAAGCCATTATCATGTATGCCAAAAAGCATGATGATTTCTTCGACATTATGGCAGAAGCGGCCACGGATCACCTGTTTGACACCATTCTGACAGATGATCTGTTCAAGCCGGTGGAGGGGTTCACCCCTACTGACGAGGAACAGGCCAAAATGAAGAAAGCGGAGCAGACCGCCAAAGCAATTACCGGCCTGTTCGACATTCTGAAGCATATCTAAAATACATTTAGGAGGAAGTTTATTATGGCTATCGACTTTGATAAGATTGATCGTACTGTTGATCTGAAGGGCCTTCAGGCCGATGTGGAGGAAGCCAAGAAGAACGGCGGCGGGGATTTCCCCACCATTCCCGCTGGTAAGTATGAAGCCCGTGTGGAGAGCATGGAAATCAAGGGAACCAAGGCAGACCCCAACCGCCCCATGCTGGCCGTGTCCTTTAAGATTCTGTCCGGCGAGTATAAGAACCAGCGTCTTTTCATGAACCGGGTTCTGTATGGCACCAAGAATGACAAGAACATGATCGCTTCCGCTATCGGTTTCCTTGACAAGCTGGATTCCGGCATTCCCGTCAGCTTCACCAGCTACAAGCAGTTTGCCCAGCTTGTCCTTGACATTGCGGAAGCCATTGATGGCAAGCTGGAATATGCGGTGGATTATGACGATTCCCGTTTCAATTCCATCAGCATTGATGAAGTTTTTGAAGTTGAGGATTGAAAACCGGCGCAATATTTTTTACAATAATTGTAGGCAAATAGTCTACATATACAACGGTTTGAACCTTAATTTTCAAGGCCGGGGCGCTTGCCCCGGTTGGCCCCAAGGTGAAGCCTTCCCGTGGCGGGGCTGTTTCTACTGATTCACCGAAAGTACATTTAGAAAGTGGGTGAAAAGATGATCTTTTATGATTTCGAGGTGTTCGCTTATGATTGGCTGGTGGTGCTGATAGACCTGAACGCCAAAGAAGAAACCGTGATCATCAATGACCCTGAAAAATTGAGCCGCTTCTATGAGAAGCAAAAAGGCACCATTTGGGCCGGATATAACAGCCGGAACTATGATCAGTACATTTTGAAGGGTATCTTGTGCGGGTTCAATCCCAAACAGGTGAATGATTGGATCATCCTTCAGGATAAGCCCGGTTATAGGTTTTCCAGCCTGTTTAGAAATTACCCCTTGATCAACTATGATGTGATGCCGAACCCACCCATTAGCCTGAAGGCGCTGGAAGCCTTCATGGGGCATTCCATCAAAGAAACCACGGTTCCCTTCGACATTGACCGTCCATTGACGGAAGAAGAATTGGCTGAAACGGTCAAATATTGCCGCCATGATGTGGAAGAAACTGTGGAAGTATGGTTGCGGCGTAAAGAAGATGAATTTGATGCCCAAATGTCACTGGTGAAAGCCTTTAACCTTCCCATTTCCGATATTGGACGGACAAAGGCCCAGCTTTCCGCCAAAATCCTTGGAGCGGTTCAACGGGATCATAATGATGAATTTGAAATCCAGTTCCCGGAAACCTTGCGGATTGAACGCTATACAGAGGTTTTGAACTGGTACAAAAACCCCTTGAACCGGGACTATTCCAAATCCCTTGAAATTGAAGTGGCCGGGGTTCCCCATGTGTTTGCTTGGGGTGGGCTTCATGGAGCAACCCCCAAATACTTTGGGGAAGGCTGGTATGTCAATGTTGATGTGGCTTCCTATTATCCTTCTTTGATGCTTCGGTATGGATGGATCAGCCGGAATGTTGCAGACCCGGCCAAGTATGATGAAATTTACCACACCCGCCTGAAGCTGAAGGCAGAAAAGAACCCCATGCAACAGCCTTACAAGATCGTTCTGAATAGCACCTATGGGGCTATGAAGGATCGCCACAATGCCATGTATGATCCCCGGCAAGCAAATAATGTGTGTGTTGGTGGTCAACTTCTTCTTCTGGATTTGATTGAACGGTTGGAAGATCACTGTGACATTATCCAGAGCAACACCGATGGTATCTTGATCAAATTGCGCCAATATGAAGATTTTGATTTGGTTGATGATATTTGTTGGGAGTGGGAAGAAAGAACTGGTATGCGGCTGGAATTTGATGAATTCCAAAAGGTGTTTCAGAAGGATGTGAACAATTACCTGATTGTCCCCGCTGGCCCGTTACGGGACGAAAAGGGAAAGCCCCGGTGGAAATGTAAAGGGGCCTATGTGAAGAAACTTTCTGATCTGGACTATGATCTTCCCATTGTCAATCAGGCCATTATCAACTTCTTTCTATATGGCACCAAGCCGGAAGAAACTATTGAACAGTGTGATTCCCTTCGGGACTTTCAAAAGGTTGTAAAGGTTTCCAGTAAATACAGATACGCCCTCTATTCCCCAATTATCACCTTGGAAAAAATCAGGGATGAAAAAGGCCGTTCAAAGATTGTGAAAAAGTTCAGTGGTGGAGAAGTACAGACGGATAAAACCTTCAGGGTTTTTGCTTCCAAGGATCGTTCCAAAGGTGGCTTGTTCAAAGTTTCCGGGAAGATGGTCAAAGGGAGAGAAAAGAACCCTGAACAGTTCGCCAATACCCCGGAACATTGTTTCTTCATCAATGATGATGTGACCAACATTCCCATTCCTGATGAACTGGATAAACAGTATTACATTGATACGGCTTGGGGCCGGTTGTCTGATTTCGGAGTTAAACGAGAAGGGGGAGGGATCTGAACCATGCAACTTTTTCGGGGATATGTACCGACAAAGGACAAACAATGCCTTGAAAAATTCAAAGGGCGGAAAAGATTGAACCGCCTTGAAGATGTTCAAGACCTTGACGAATACGCCGGGATTCTTGGAGAAGAAACAATTCTGATTGATGTGGATGATGCGGAAACCAGTGATCTTCTTTTCCAGATTGTTCAGGATTTGGGCCTGAAATGCCGGGTGTATAAGACCACACGGGGAAAGCACTTCTATTTCAGAAACCCGGAAGGGTATGTGGAAAAAAGCTGGACAAAGCAAACCTTGGCGCTTGGTATTGAAACAGATGCCAAGGTTGGCCGGAACAACAGTTATGCCATTATGCGCTTCAATGGGGTTGATCGGGAAGTTCTTTTGGATTGCCCGGAAGATGATATTCAAGACCTTCCCAAGTGGCTTACCCCGGTAAAAACCAGCATGAAGTTCTTGGATATGAGAGCCGGGGACGGACGGAACCAAGCCCTGTTCAACTATATTCTGACACTTCAAAGCGAGGACTTCACCAAAGAAGAAGCCCGTGAAACCATCCGCATGATCAACCGGTATATCCTTGATGATCCTTTGCCGGATCGGGAACTTGAAACCATCCTTCGGGATGAAGCATTCAAGAAACCTATCTTCTTCAAGGATAAAACCTTTCTGTTTGATAAGTTTGCGGTGTATCTGAAGAACAATAATCACATTGTAAAGATCAATAACCAGCTTCACATTTACCGGGATGGTATCTATGTTCCCGGCGCTATGGAAATTGAAGCCCAAATGATCAAGCACATTCCCAACCTGAAACGGGCGCACCGGTCAGAAGTGTTGTCCTATTTGGAAGTAATGTTCCAGACAGAGGGAGAAACCAGAGCCACCAACCCCAATGTGATTGCCTTCAGCAACGGCCTTTACAATATCCGTGATGATTCTTTCAGCGAGTTCACACCGGATATTGTGATCACCAATAAGATTCCTTGGCCTTACAACCCAGCCGCACATAATGAACTTCTGGATTACACTTTGAACCGGCTTGCCTGTAATGATCCTGAAGTTCGGGCTTTGCTGGAAGAAATGGTTGGTTATTGCCTTTACCGGCGCAATGAACTTGGCAAAGCCTTCATCCTGATTGGTGACAAGAGCAACGGCAAATCAACCTTCCTTCATGTGGTCAAGAATATGTTGGGGGATCGGAATATTGCTTCACTTGACCTGAAGGAACTTGGGGACAGGTTCAAAACCGCTGAACTTTTCGGAAAGCTGGCGAACATTGGTGATGATATTGGGGATGAATTCATTGCCAATGCTTCTGTGTTCAAGAAGCTGGTGACCGGTGACCGGGTGAATGTAGAGCGCAAAGGCCAAGACCCTTTTGAATTCAACAACTATGCCAAATTCCTGTTCAGCGCCAACAACATCCCCCGCATGAAGGATAAGACCGGAGCCGTTCAAAGGCGGCTGGTGATCGTCCCATTTGATGCCAAGTTTACCCCAAATGATCCTGATTTCCGCCCGTTCATCAAGGATGAATTGTGCGAACAAAGTTCAATGGAATATCTGATTTTGTTGGGCCTGAAAGCCTTGCGCCGGGTTCTGATGAATGCCCAATTCACCACTTCCAGCAGAGTTCAGGGACAGCTTGACGAATATGAACAGAACAACAACCCCATCATTGGCTTTATCAATGAAATTGGCCTTGATGGAATTATCAATGAAGCAACGGCCACCGTTTATCGGAAGTATAAGGAATACTGTATTTCTAATAACTTCCAAGCCCTTTCCAACATTGAATTTTCACGGCAAATCACCAAACGCTGTGGGCTGACCACTGATGCAAGGTATATCCGTGGAAAGAAAACCAGAATTTTTGTTGAAGAAAAAGGTGGTGATTCATAATGGCCGGTTCTAAAAAAGTATTCACAACCCTTGGAAGTTCAAACCATGCGCTTGAAAATCGGGAAGCCTTTGATTATTACGCCACCGATCCAAAAGCCGTGGAAATGCTGTTGGAACTGGAACAATTTGCCCCGGTAATTTGGGAACCGGCTTGCGGTGAAGGCCACATATCAAAGGTTCTTCAGGCCCACGGCTATGAGGTGATCAGCACCGATCTTGTTTACCGTGGGTTTGGTGATCCTGAACCGCTGGACTTCCTAAAAGAAACCTTGGATGGCTTTGAAGGGGATATTATTACAAATCCGCCGTATTCCGTTGGGCTTGAATTTGTTCAACGGGCGCTTGAAAGTATCAGGCCCGGTGGGAAAGTGGCAATGTTCCTGAAGGTACAGTTCTTGGAGGGACAAAAACGGGGAGCCTTTTTCAAAGACACCCCCCCCCGAACCGTTTACATATCCCGTTCACGGCTTTCTTGTGCCAAGAATGGTGATTTTGAACGGTTCCCGGATTCGGCCATAGCGTATGCGTGGTATGTGTGGGAAAAAGGCTTCACCGGTGATCCTGTGATCAAATGGTTCAACTGAAAGGATGATTGAAATGGGAATCAAAGATAGTAGAGAGCGAACCCGGTTTGATACCGGGGCGGTTCGGGATATGCACACCGGCAAAGGCCGCATGGATTTATTGCCGTGGGAAGCCCTTGTGGAAGTTTCCAAGCATTGTGAAGAAGGGGCGCTGAAGTACGGGGAACGCAACTGTGAAAAGGGCATTCCTATTCACAGCCTGATTGATTCGGCCTTCCGCCACCTTGCCAAGTACATGATGGGCATGAAGGATGAACCCCACCTTCGGGCGGCGGCTTGGAACATCCTGTTTGCCCTTTACATGGAAATCAAACACCCGGAACTTCAGGACATACCAACCCGGATCGACAAAAGCGAAAATCCACCGGTTCCAAAACTGAAACGGAATTTGGAACCGTGCCGCCGTTGTAAGCACCGTGACAAGTTCGGGGATGAACCCCCTTGTGATGAATGTGTTCATAAAAACAATGGGGTTGAAGATAATTTTTACCCCTTTGACTGTGTGGAAGATGAAGAAGAATGAAAATTATCAATGCTGATGTGGAATTTATCACCCCGATTGATGGGGCCGCAATCCTGAAGCGCCTTGAACAGTGTGGGCGGGTTTGCTATAAGTCTGAAGCCAAGATCACCGACACCAGCGCCCCGGCATTTGTGGCCGGGATCATCAAGCGGGGCCATGAAGCAGTTCTGGAACACTGTTCCTTTACGGTGAAGTTCATCTGTGATCGTGGGGTTTCCCATGAAATTGTTCGGCACCGGCTGGCGGCATATTGCCAAGAATCTACCCGCTATTGCAATTACAGCAAGGAAGGCTTTGGTTCTGAAATCACCGTGATCAAGCCTTGCTTTTTGGAAGATGGAACTGGGAGCTATGTTGTATGGCGGGATGCGTGTGAAATGGCAGAAGCCTATTATTTCAGGCTGTTGAATGGAAACACAAAGCGTCTTACCCCGCAAGAAGCCCGTTCTGTTCTACCCAACAGCTTGAAAACGGAAGTGGTTATGACCGCTGACATTCGGGAGTGGCGGCACTTCCTGAAGTTACGCTGTTCCCCCGCCGCACACCCGCAGATGCGGGAAGTGGCCCTGATCCTTCTGGATAAAGTTCATTCCATGATCCCGGTTTGCTTTGATGATATTTGGAGTGAATACCATGAACAGGGCTGAACGGCGGAAAGCCAAGAAAGCGGGGCTTCCGGTTAAAAAAGAACCCGTGGTGAATATCAAAGCGGCGGATGTTGAGAAGATCAAACAGGACGCTTCCAAGGATGCGGCCAACAAAGCCTTCCTTCTGATGTTGGGATTGCCGGTGATGATCCTTCATGATAAGTTTGGTTTCGGCCCGGTTCGGTGTGAACGGTTCACGGATGCTGTTCTTGAACTGTATGATAGCTTTGAAAAAGGTTATGTGTCCCTTGAAGATATTCACAAAACCCTGAAGGAAGAAACCGGGATCACTATTGTTTCAGATGGGAGGTTGAAGGATCGTGGGAACTAAACCTTGGCAGAACAAAGAAGGGTATGCTGACCCTACGGCTTATGAAGGGCTGAAGCCTATCATTCGGGAAGAAGATGAACAGCAAAAGCGCCTGAATACCCTAATCTTTGTTCTGAAGTACATTATCCGCTTGGCCGGGTTTGAACTTCTGAACCGGGTTGAACTGAAGGACAAAAAGACCGGGAGGGAATACCGGTGAAGAAATTGATGATCAAGGCATTCATCTTTTTTCTTGTGTCTTTTACCATAAAACAGTTTGAAGTTGATCCGGCGCTTGTCCTGTTGGGGGTTTACATTTTTGACAGCCTTCCTTCGGAATTTGAAAATTAACTTTCAAGAAAACGCCCCCGCCAAAACACTTCAGCGGTTGTGGTTGGAACGGATATTGGAACAGATGCAATGAATGATCTGTGACCGTGGAAACCCTTGAAAATACTTGTGTTTTCCCTTTATAGAACAGATGGAACAGATGATATATTACTTAAACTTAAAAAG
>OJPK01000173.1_pt1 | contig 50437 bp, 44 predicted proteins | sample 1598491 | NCBI WGS metagenome assembly OJPK01 (sample SAMN03922487, study PRJEB24848) | human gut metagenome | isolation source: stool sample | host: Homo sapiens | place: Germany | collected 2011-05 | reverse complement strand
GCGTGCGGCCCTGATTCCAGAACTGGGTGCCGATGTAGCCGCAGGTGCGGCGGGCCACGTTCATCTTATCCTGATCGGTGTTGCCGCACTGGGGGCATTTCCAGATGAGCTTGCCGTCCTCCTCCACCACGCTGATCTCGCCGTCCCAGCCGCAGACCTGACAATAGTCGCTCTTGGTGTTCAGCTCGGCGTAGATGATGTGGTCATAGATGAACTTCATGACCTCCAGCACGGCGGGGATGTTGTTCTGCATATCCGGCACCTCCACATAGCTGATGGCGCCGCCGGGGGACAGGTGCTGGAACTGGGCCTCGAACTCCAGCTTGGTGAAGGCGTCAATGGGTTCGGTGACGTGGACGTGGTAGCTGTTGGTGATGTAGCCCTTGTCGGTGATGCCCTCGATGACGCCGAAGCGCTTTTGCAGGCACTTGGCGAACTTGTAGGTGGTGGACTCCAGCGGCGTGCCGTAGAGGGAGTAGTCGATGTCCTCGGCGTTCTTCCACTCCTTGCACTTGTCGTTCATCTTTTGCATGATGGACAGGGCGAAGGGGGTGGCGGAGGGGTCGGTGTGGCTCTTGCCGGTCATGAACTTGACGCACTCGTAGAGACCGGCGTAGCCCAGAGAGATAGTGGAATAGCCGCCGTAGAGCAGCTTGTCGATGACCTCACCCTTTTTCAGGCGGGCCAGAGCGCCGTACTGCCACAGGATGGGGGCGGCGTCGGAGGTGGTACCCTTCAGGCGCTCGTGGCGGCAGCGCAGCGCACGGTGGCACAGCTCCAGCCGCTCGTCGAAAATCTTCCAGAATTTCTCGATGTTGCCGCCGGAGGACAGGGCCACGTCCGGCAGGTTGATGGTGACCACACCCTGATTGAACCGACCGTAGTATTTGTGCTTGCCGGGCTCATAATTCCCGGCGTTGGCGATGTTGCCCACCCCGGCGTCGGTGAAGCGGTCGGGGGTCAGGAAGGAGCGGCAGCCCATGCAGGTATACACGTCGCCCTTGAGCTCCTTCATCTTCTTCTCGGAGATGTAGTCCGGCACCATGCGCCGGGCGGTACATTTGGCCGCCAGCTCCGTCAGGTACCAATAGGGGGCGTCCTCGTGGATGTTGTCTTCCTCCAGCACATAGATCAGCTTGGGGAAGGCGGGGGTGACCCACACACCCTGCTCATTCTTGACGCCCTGATACCGCTGGAGGAGCATCTCCTCCACGATCATGGCAAGATCCTTCTTCTCCCGCTCGTCGTGGGCCTCGTTGAGGTACATGAACACGGTGATGAAGGGGGCCTGTCCGTTAGTGGTCAGCAGCGTCACCACCTGATACTGGATGGTCTGTACGCCGCGGCGGATCTCCTCCCGCAGGCGAGTCTCCACCAACTCGTGGATCTTCTCCTCGCCGGGGTCGAAGCCAATGGAGTCCATCTCCGCCTGAACGATCTTGCGGATCTTCTGGCGGCTGACCTCCACGAAGGGGGCCAGATGGGTCAGGCTGATAGACTGGCCGCCATACTGGTTGCTGGCCACCTGGGCCACGATCTGGGTGGCGATGTTGCAGGCGGTGGCGAAGCTGTGGGGCCGCTCGATGAGGGTACCGGTGATGACGGTGCCGTTTTGCAGCATATCCTCCAGATTCACCAGGTCGCAGTTGTGCATATGCTGGGCATAATAATCCGTGTCGTGGAAGTGGATGATGCCCTCCTCGTGAGCCTCCACGATCTCACGGGGCAGCAGCAGGCGGTTGGTGATGTCACGGCTCACCTCGCCGGCCATGTAGTCCCGCTGGGTGGAGTTCACCACCGGGTTCTTATTGGAGTTCTCCTGCTTGGCCTCCTCGTTGTTGCACTCGATGAGGGAGAGGATCTTGTCGTCGGTGGTGTTGGAGCGGCGCACCAGAGAGCGGGTGTAGCGGTAGGTAATGTAGTGCTTGGCCACCTCGAAGGCCCCGTGGGCCATGATGTGGTGCTCCACCATGTCCTGGATCTCCTCCACGGTGGCGGCACGGTTCATTTTCTGACATTGCAGCTCCACGGATTCAGCGATGCGGCGGATCTGCACCGGGGTCATGCGGTCGGCCTCGTCCACGTCCTCGTTGGCCTTGGTGATGGCTACAATAATCTTGGTGATGTCAAAGGCCACCTCGGAACCGTTGCGCTTGATGATCTTCATTCTCGTTCTCCTCCTTGCCATATGAAAAGTCGCCACAGGGCGGCTATGAATGCGAGCACTGTTATCATACACTATATATGGTGGTGATGCAAGGGGGAGAGCCAAAATATAGACGAAAACCAGAACCAAAAATCCAGAGGAAAATTTGTCAATACTTCACAATCGACACAAGATAAGGGATATTGCGGAGAAAAGAAAGCACAAAATATAGTGATCCTGCGGAAAAACGCCGGGGAAGCGGGAGGATTTTCACAGAAGGGGCCTCGTTTTTTTCGGGAAAGTGTGGTATATTGGGAAAAACGGATACGAAAGGGGCGGATCACGGGATGGAACTGCGGGAACTGCTGGAGATCGGGCCGGGACTGACGGCGCTTATCGGCGGCGGCGGCAAGACCACGCTGATGTATCATCTGGCGTCGGAACTGCGGCAGCAGGGGACGGTGCTGGTGTGTACCACCACCAAGATATGGCCTCCGGCGCACCTGAGGGTCTGCACGGAGGAGGGGACGCTGCGGGAGGAGCTGCGCCGCCGGGGCATCGCCTGCGCCGGAATGCCTGCGGAGCAGGGAAAGCTGACGGCTCCGGCCATAGATGGCTGGGAGACCATGGCGGATTTCGTGCTGGTGGAGGCCGACGGCTCGGCGGGGCGGCCCTTCAAGGCCCATGCCGACTGGGAGCCGGTGCTGCCGGAGGAGCGGCAGGCTACGGTGCTGGTGATGGGGGCCGACGGCTTCGGCAAGCCCATCAGCCGCATGGCCCATCGGCCGGAGCTGTATGCCCGGCTGGCAGGCGCCACGGAGGATCAGGAGGTAACGCCGGAGCTGGCGGCTCGTGTGGTGCGTCTGGAGTGCCTCCACGACCGGGTGTTCCTGAATCAGGTGGATCGGGAAGAGGAGTGGCCACTGGCCCGGCGGCTGGCGGCGGCGCTGGACTGTCCCGTGACGGCGGGGACCCTGCGGGAGGGCCGGTGGCAGCGGCTGAAGTGACGGCGGAAAAAATTTTGCGGATAGGGCTTGCATCCGCTGGTCATCTGTGGTATAGTATGCCCAGTAAAAACATATGCCCCTAAGATGCGGACAGAATCCAAGGAGACTGGCCGGGGAGGGGACTCTGGAGAAGCTCACGACAGTGAGTGCCGAAGGTGCAAGGCCTACGGGCCGAATCTCTCAGGCAAAAGGACAGAGCGACCGGGCCGCCTTATGGGCGGCGGATTGGTGGTTTCTCCGGAGTCGCTGGCACAGGCCGGCGGCTCCTTTTTTCGCAGAGGGGCAGGGAGGAGACACATTATGGAAGCGGTATTGCAGGTGGTACAGCGCATCAACTTTTATCTGTCGGATTACATTCTGGTGTTCCTGCTCATCGGTACGGGTCTGTATTTCTCCGTCCGCACCCGATTTGTGCAGGTACGGTGCTTCGGTGAGGGGATGCGGGCGGTGTTCGGAGAGTTCAATATGCGGGGCGGTAGGCAGAAGGGGGGCCTGTCCTCCTTTCAGGCCCTGACCACCGCCATCGCCGCTCAGGTGGGTACCGGCAACATCATTGGCGCCTGTGGAGCCATCCTGCTGGGCGGGCCGGGGGCCATCTTCTGGATGTGGATCATCGCCTTTTTCGGCATGGCCACCATCTACGCCGAGGCGGTGCTGGCTCAGGAGACCCGCCGGGTGGCCGAGGACGGCAGCGTCAGCGGCGGGCCGGTGTACTATATCAAGCGGGCCTTTCCGGGGAGGTTCGGCACGTTTTTAGCGGGCTTTTTCGCCGTGGCGCTGATCTTGGCGCTGGGCTTCATGGGGTGCATGGTGCAGTCCAATTCCATCGGGGAGACCTGCGCTGCCGCCTTCGGTGTGCCGTCGTGGGCGGTGGGCATCGCGGTGGCGGTGCTGGCGGCGGTGGTGTTTCTGGGAGGCATCCAGCGCATTGCCGGGGTCACGGAGAAGCTGGTGCCGGTTATGGCGGCGCTGTATCTGCTGGGGGGATTTGTGGTGCTGGTGTGCCGGATCCGGTACCTGCCGGAGGCGGTGGGGATGATCTTCCGCTACGCCTTCGTCCCCAACGCCATCATCGGCGGCAGCTTGGGCTATGCCCTGAAAATGGCCGTCAGTCAGGGGGTCAAGCGGGGGCTGTTCTCCAATGAGGCGGGCATGGGCTCCACACCTCACGCCCACGCCATGGCCAAGGTGAAGCATCCCCACGAGCAGGGAGTGGTGGCCATGACGGGTGTGTTCATCGATACCTTCGTGGTGCTGACCATGACGGCGCTGGTGGTGATCTCCACCCTGTATGCAGAAAACGGCATCCTCTCCGGCGGGGCGGCGGAGGGCGTCAGCAAGGCCAACATGGCGCAGCTGGCCTTCGGCACGGTGCTGGGCAGCCGGGCAGGCAGTATGTTCGTGGCGGTGTGCCTGCTGTTCTTCGCCTTTTCCACCATCCTCAGCTGGAACTTCTTCGGGCGGCTCAACGTATCGTGGCTGCTGGGGGAGAAGGCCGTGGGGGTGTATTCGGTGCTGGCCATCGGGTTCATCTTTCTGGGCTCGTGCCTGTCCAACGACTTGGTATGGGAGCTGGCGGATCTATTCAACCAGCTGATGGTGCTGCCCAACGTACTGGCGCTGGTGACGCTGGGCGGACTGGTGGCAGCGGCCTGCCGGAGGAAGTAACGGCGGCGGGGACGGGAGACCGTCCCCGCTTTTCGGTGTTCTGCCCATAGATTTTTCCGGCGGGATGTAGTATCATGAGAGACAAGATATCTGGCCCTGCGGGGCAGAGGAGGAACGGATATGGAATCCACACTGAGGCGCACCTGGGCGGAGATCGATCTGGATGCGCTGGCGCATAATTATCAAACACTGCGGCGGCGGACGGGGGCAAGGTTCGTGGGCGTGGTGAAGGCGGACGCCTATGGCCACGGGTCGGTGCAGGTGTCCCGAGTGCTGGAGGAGCTGGGGGCGGACTATCTGGCGGTGTCCAGTCTGGACGAGGCCATGGAGCTGCGGGCCGGGGGTATCCATATGCCCATTCTGATTCTGGGCCATACGCCGCCGGAGCGGGTGGAGGAGCTGCTGCGCTACCACATCACGCAGGCGGTGACCTGCGAAGCCAAGGCACTGGAGTACAGCACCGAGGCGGTGCGCTGCGGCGGCACGCTGAAGGTCCACATCAAGGTGGATACCGGGATGTCCCGGCTGGGCTTCCTGTGCGGAGGTGACCACTTCGAGACGGGGGTGGCGGGCATCTGTGCTGCCTGCACCCTGCCGGGACTGGAGGCGGAGGGTATCTTCACCCATTTCGCTGTGTCCGATGAGGCGGATGCGGAGAGCGACGCCTATACACGGGGGCAGTTCGACCTGTTCTGCCGGGTCATCGGGGCGGTGGAGCAGCGGCTGGGACGGAGGTTCCCCCTGCGGCACTGCGCCAACACCGGGGCGGTGGCCCGGTGGCCGGAGACGTATCTGGATATGGTGCGGCCGGGGCTGCTGCTGTATGGCTGCGGTGAATTTGCCGGGCAGCTTGGCCTGCGGCCTGTGATGACACTGAAAACCACCGTCAGCACCATCAAGGTCTATGAGCCGGGGACATCCGTCAGCTATGGGCGGCGGTTCGTCACGGACCGCACCACCCGCATGGGCGTGGTGCCTTACGGCTACGCCGACGGATTTTTCCGGTGCCTGTCCGACCGGTGGCAGATGATGACGGCGGAGGGGCCTGCCCCCCAGCGGGGACGCATCTGCATGGATATGTGCATGATCGATCTGACGGATCGGCCCAGCGTGGACGTGGGGGACGAGGTGGAGATCTTCGGGCCGGACAACTCCGTCAACGATATGGCGGAGCAGGCGGGAACCATCCCCTATGAGCTGACCTGCGCCGTCAGCAAGCGGGTACCCCGCATCTATCTGCGGCAGGGACAGGAGATCGCACGGGAGCTGCTGCTGCGGTTTTGATGAAATAGTAAAAGAGGGCCTGCGGCGATGCCGCAGGCCCTCTTTTTTTAGACGAAAGGCTTACAGATCAAGCTTCAGGTCGCCGGGCTTGATCCAGCCCCACTTCCGCAGAGGCATGGCGAACAGCCACGTCAGCACCGCCGGCAACACGAAGGAGATCAGCGCCAGCCCCAGCCAGTCCATGGCGCCGATGCCTGGCTTCAGTCCGGCGGCCACGTCGCTGACCCAGCCGGTATATACGCCAATCTGCCCCACCAGCCCGCAGGTGCCCATGCCGCTGGACACGGCGGGGCCGTTCATTTGCAGCCCAAAGATGCAGGTGGCGATGGGGCCGGTGACGGCGGCGGCCAGCGTGGGGGGGATCCAGACACGGGGATTGCGGACGATGTTGCCCATTTGCAGCATACTGGTGCCAAGTCCCTGCGCCGCCAGACCGCCCCAGCGGTTCTCCGGGAAGCTCATGACGGCGAAGCCGATCATCTGGGCGCAGCAGCCTGCCACGGCGGCGCCGCCGGCCAGACCCGTCAGGCCCAGCGCCAGACAGATGGCGGCGGAGGAGATGGGCAGGGTCAGGGCCACGCCGATGACCACGGAGACGATGATCCCCATGAAGAAGGGCTGGAGCTCCGTGGCCCACATGATGGCCTGTCCCACGGCGGAGGCGGCCTTGCCCACCGGGGCGGCAATGAGGGCGGCGAAGCCGATACCCGCCAGCACCGTGACGATGGGCGTCACCAGAATATCGATCTTAGTCTCCTTACTGACGGCCTTACCCAGCTCGGCGGCCAGAATGGTGACGAACAGCACCGCCAGCGGGCCGCCGGCTCCGCCCATGGAGTTGGTGGCGAAGCCCACGGGGATCAGGGAGAACAGCACCAGCGGCGGGGCCTCCAGCGCCCGGCCGATGGCTACCGCCATGCCGGGCCCCACCATGGCGGAGCACAGGCTGCCGATGGTGTAGGCCACGGCCCCCTCGCCCTTGCCGATGGTGACGATGCTCTCCGTCAGGAAGCCGATGTGCAGCTGCGTCCCCAGAGTGTTGAGGATGGTCCCCACCAGCAGGGTGCAGAAGAGACCCTGCGCCATAGCTCCCATGGCGTCGATGAAGTAGCGCTTGGCGGAGAATGCGATGTTCTTCCGGGCCAGAAATGCTTTGAATTTGTTCATGAGTGTCCCTCTCTTATTGGTAAACTTTGGTGTCTTGACACATGGCCACTTTCCAATATTATAGCGGCTCTTTTCCATTTGTCAACAGAAAAATTCCCGGCGGAGGGAGGGCCTCCGCCGGGAAAAGGGGAAATGGTCGTTCTTTTAGGGTCGGTGGTCACTCCACCAGAAAGCCCCGCTGGCGCAGAAGCTGCAGCAGATGCTCATAGGCGGTCTCGTCCGGGCAGGAGAGGGTGTGCAGATGCACGCCGCCGGTGAGCTGGGACAGGGGGGCGGCCCCGTCCATGCGCTTCATGAACTGATCCACGTCCAGACGGCTGGACAGGTGCAGGGGAGCGGTAAGCTGCCCGTAGACCGGGTGCTCCACGATGACGTCCACCACGGTACAGCCGCAGTCCACCATGGCGTCGAGCTCGTCCCGTGTCTCCTCGGCAGAGTGTATACAGGCGATGCGGCGCAGCAGGCCATTTTGCACGGGGACCACATAGCCCCGTGCGGTGGCGGTGATCTCCTGACCGGCGGCACGCAGCAGGGCGATATCCCCCACGATGATCTGACGGCTGACGCCCAGCTCCTGGGAAAGGGTCGTGGCGCTGATAGGCGCTTGGGATGCGGAAAGTAGCCGGGCGATTTGCTGGCGGCGCTCCGAAGCAGTCATAGCAGACATGGCAAGGTCTCCTCTTTTGAAAATCTCTGGTCATTATACACCAACTGCCATTTTTTGGCAAGCACTTTTTAGCGTATAGAGAGGCTGTTTTCTGTTATGTGACGAAAACGTGACGAAACTATGGGGGATTTGGCGGAAAGGATTTCACTATCTGCGCTGTGTATGCGAAAATCGCTGTAAAATGGGATTATGAAACCTTACTAATATGAGATAAAATTAATGTGGACGCTAAAAATTTAGCGGCGGGAGGGCGTGGAATGATACCGACGACAGAAAGCGGCAGGCTTTTTCCCGGCGGGCGAATTGACAAGGGGAGCGGTGTGTGTTACAATTTGGTTACAAGTGTATGGTTCTATTAAAGAAGGGAGTTATTCAAATGGCTGAAAACAAAAAGACCGAGGGTCTCATCTATAAAAACCATCCTCTGCGCCGTATCGACAACATCATTTACTACGGCAGCATGGCGGACAAGTACATCATTATGTTGCAGATCCTGGACACCAAGAAGGAGCAGGACATGGACGTGGCCACCCGTGTGTCCGTGCAGCTGCAGCTGACGGATCCCGACCTGAAGTCCCGTGACCGGGTGGTGAAGAAGTCCGAGAAGGACAGCCTGTACGCAGCCATGGACGTGGGCTCCATCTGGCTGGAGCGGGCTCTGGCCGGGAAATAAGCGAGAGAAAGGGTGTCCGGCATGACACGAAAATTTCTGCTGGCGGCGCTGGTGATCCTGACGGCGGCTTTGTGTACGGTACATCTCATCACGGAGCGCACGCCGCCGGAGAATGTGGTTTCCCCCGCCGTCCACTTGGGCATGGTGGTGCCAAGAGAGGCGCTGGAGAAGCTGAAGGCGGCGGAGACTGCGGCTCTGGCGGCCCCCCAGACGGCGGAGCCGACGGCAGACGTGACAGCAGAGCCTGCGGAGGAGGAGAGCCTTCCGGCGACGGATACCTCCGTGCTGGCGGCGGCTGTCACCACTGACGCCCTCTACATCCGCCGCAGCGGCGATTGGGACGCCGAGGCGCTGGCGCTGGTGGACGATGGCACCACGGTGGCCGTCACGGGAAAGAGCGGCGGCTGGTATCAGGTGCGCTACGACGGCATCGAGGGCTATCTCTCCGGGGAATATCTGGACCTGCGAACCTCCGGCCTGACCGGCTACGGACAGGTGACGGCGGATGCACTGAATCTGCGTTCCGGGGCCGGTACCGGCTATGAAACGGTGACATCCCTCCCCAATGGGGCGTGGGTGTCGGTGTCCCGGTTTGAAAACGGCTGGTTTTATGTAGACTACGACGAGGTGAGCGGCTACGTCTCCGGGGACTATCTGGAGCTGTCTGCCTCACGGCCCCAGCCCGGGGGAGATACCTCCTCCGATGGCGGTTCCTCCGGCGGCTCCGGCGATCTGCCCAGCGGCGGCGACGCCGGAACGGTCTCCGGATCGGCGTCGGATCTGGTGGCGCTGGCCCTGTCCTATCAGGGGGTGCCTTACGCCTATGGCGGGGCGTCTCCCAGCGGCTTTGACTGCTCCGGCTATACCATGTACATCTATCAGCAGTTCGGGGTGCATCTGCCCCACGGGGCCACGGATCAGCTGAGCTACGGCATGGCGGTGGGCTTCGGGGAACTGCAGCCGGGGGATCTGGTGTTCTTTCAGGATGCGGATTTCTCCTCCAGCGCCGCCTCCCACTGCGGCATCTACATCGGAGACGGGCAGTTCATCCACGCCACCTCCGATTCCCGCTTCAACTGTGTGAAGATCACATCCTTCAGCGAGAGCTACTATGCCAGCCACTTCCTGACGGGCCGGCGGTTGTTCTGAGGGGATAAGAGAACAAAAAGCATCGCATCTGCTATGCAGATGCGATGCTTTTTTACTATTTCTATCGTGTTATGTTACCTATCAGAACAGGCCGGAGATGACGCCGTTCTCGTCCACGTCGATGGCCTCTGCCGCCGGGGTCTTGGGCAGACCCGGCATGGTGAGAATGTCCCCCGTCAGGGCCACGATGAACCCGGCACCGGCGGAGACCTTCACCTTCCGCACCGTCAGGATGAAGTCCTGAGGGGCCCCCAGCTTTGTGGGGTCATCGGAAAGACTGTACTGGGTCTTGGCCACGCACACCGGCAGGCCGCCGAAGCCCAGCTCCGTCAGGCGGTTGATCTCCCGGTCGGCCTCCTCGGTATAGGCCACATTGCGGCCACCGTAGACGCTTTGGGTCAGGGCCAGCAGCTTGTCCCGGATGGGGAGAGCGGCATCGTAGGCGAAGCGGAAGTGGTTTTCCCGCTCCAACGCACGCAGAACGCCGCAGGCCAGCTCCATGCCGCCCCGGCTGCCCTTCTCCCACACCTCCGATAGGGCCACCTCCGCCCCGTAGGCGGCGCAGGCCTCCTGCACCAGTGCCAGCTCCGCCGCCGAGTCGCTGGTGAAGCGGTTCAGGGCCACCACTGCCGGCAGACCGTAGGTCTGCGTGATGTTCTCGATGTGCCGCAGCAGATTGGGGATGCCTCGGCGCAGGGCTGCCGTGTCCTCCGTGGCCAGCTGGGTCTTATCGGCGCCCCCGTGGAGTTTCAGGGCCCGGACCGTGGCCACAATCACCACTGCATCCGGCCGCAGTCCCGATCCGCGGCACTTGATATCCAGAAATTTCTCGGCACCCAGATCGGCGCCGAAGCCCGCTTCCGTTACCACATAGTCCCCCAGCCGCAGGGCGGCCTTGGTGGCGGCCACGCTGTTGCAGCCGTGGGCGATGTTGGCGAAGGGGCCACCGTGGATGATGGCGGGAGTCCCCTCCAGCGACTGGGCCAGATTGGGGCGGATGGCATCCTTCAATAGGGCAGCCATGGCCCCCGCCGCCTTCAGGTCGCCGGCAGTCACCGGCTGGCCGTGGCCGTTGTATCCCACGATCATCCGGGCCAGACGAGCCTTCAAGTCCGCTAAATTTTCCGCCAGACACAGCACCGCCATGACCTCCGTAGCCACAGTGATGTCAAAGCCCTCCTCACGGGGTACGCCGTTTCCCTTGCCCCCCAAGCCGCAGAGGATGTACCGCAGCTGGCGGTCGTTCATGTCCACGCAGCGCCGCCACGTCACCTGTTGGATGTCCAGAGCGTTGCCCTGATAGATGTGGTTATCCACCATGGCCGCCAGCAGGTTGTTGGCGGCGCCGATGGCGTGGAAGTCGCCGGTGAAATGGAGGTTGATGTCCTCCATGGGGGCCACCTGCGCCCAGCCGCCGCCGGTGGCTCCGCCCTTGAGGCCGAACACCGGCCCCAGAGACGGCTCCCGCAGGGCCAGCACCGTCTTTTTCCCCAGCGCCGACAGGCTGTCCGCCAGCCCAATGCTGGTGGTGGTCTTCCCCTCCCCGGCGGCAGTGGGGTTGATGGCTGTGACCAGGATCAGCTTCCCGGTCTGGGGCTTGCCCGCTGTGGCGGAGGGCAGCAGCTTGGCCTTATAGCGGCCGTAGCACTCCAGCTGCTCCTCCGTCAGGCCCAGCTTTGCGCCGATGGCGGTGATGGGGAGGAGGGTACAGCTCTGTGCGATCTCGATATCTGTTTTCATAGGTCAGTCCTCCTTGCGCTGCCGTCTGCGGGATGCAGAGACGGTATTTTCCATGAGCATGGCCCGTGTCATGGGGCCTACGCCCCCCGGCACGGGGGTGATATAGGCCGCCTTTTCCGCTACGGCGGCGAAGTCCACGTCGCCGCAGAGTTTGCCCTCCTCATTGCGGTTCATAGCCACATCCACGACCACGGCGCCGGGTTTGACCATGTCGGAGGTGATGAGGCCACGGCGACCCACGGCGGAGATGAGAATGTCCGCCCGGCGGCACTGCTCCGCCAGATCCGGCGTGCGACTGTGGCAGACGGTGACGGTGGCATCCTCCGCCAGAAGCAGCAGGGCCATGGGCTTTCCCACGATGTTGCTGCGGCCCACCACCACACAGTGTTTCCCGGCGGGGGAGATGCCATACGCCCGCAGCAGGGCCATGATCCCGGCGGGGGTGCAGGGCAGGAACCGGGGCAGCCCCAGCGTCAGGCGACCCACATTCTCCGGGTGGAAGGCGTCCACGTCCTTCTCCGGGCGGATGGCCTCCAGCACGGCCCGGCTGTCCAGCCCCTCCGGCAGAGGCAGCTGCACCAGGATCCCGTCCACATCCTCCCGGCGGTTCATCTCCTCCACCAGCGCCAGCAGCTCCTGCTGGGTGGCTTCGGCGGGCAGATGGTGGTTCAGGCACCGCACCCCGCACTGGGCGCAGTCTTTCTCCTTGTTGCGGACGTATACGGCGCTGGCGGGGTCGTCCCCCACCAGAATCACCGCCAGCCCCGGCTGGCGGGGCAGGGCGGCGGCCTCCTGCCGCAGCCGCTCCCTCATCCGGGCGGACAGGGCCTTGCCGTCTAACAGCACGGCGCTCATGACGGGTCCTCCGTCGGAGCTTCGCCGGAGGGCTCCTCTTGGGAGGGAGCCTCCGTCTCGGAAGAGACGGATTCGGCGGGAGCATCCTCAGTGGGAGCTGCCTGAGCGGGAGACTCAGCTGCCGGGGCGGCAGCCGCTTCGGCTGCGGCGGCGTTGCGGGCCGCCACGATGTTGACATACAGCTCCTCCGGCTTGTGGGGATGGAGCTTGATGTGGTAGTACAGCATGAAGAGGGACACGAATACCATCACAAGGCTCAGGGCCTGAGACACCCGGATGGGCTGGCCACCGATGGTCCAGTTGAAGAGGTACAGGCTGTCGGTCCGCAGGCCCTCGATCCAGAAGCGGCCGATGCCGTACCACAGGAAGTAGAACCAGGTGTTCTCACCGTCGAAGCGGCGGGCCTTGGATACCACGAAGATGATGAGCAGCAGGCCCACCAGATTCCACAGGCTCTCATACAGGAACGTGGGGTGGACCTCCACCAGCTGGCCGGTGATGGTGGTCAGCTGCATCCGCCAGGGCAGGGTGGTCTCGGCGCCGAAGGCCTCCCGGTTCATGAAGTTGCCCCACCGGCCGATGCACTGGCCGATGAGCAGGCCCATCACCGCAAGGTCCAGCATGGCTCCCAGCTTATAGCCCTTGTGACGGCTGACGCAGATGCCCACGATGACCACGGCGATGACGGCACCGTAGATGGCAAGGCCGCCGTCCCAGATGGCAATGGCCTTGCGGAAGCTGAAGCTGCCGTCGCTGTTTTTGAACTGATCCAGATAGAACAGCACATAGTAAATTCTTGCCCCCACGATGGCGCAGGGGATACCCCACAGAACGCTGTCCAGCAGGTCGTCCTCGGTGATGCCGTACTTGGATTTCTGGTTCATGCACCACCAGATGGCGATGACCAGACCAAGGGCGATGAGGATACCGTACCAGTAGATGCCGTTGCCGATGTCCAGCGCCTTGGAACTGGCGGTAAAGGCCCAGTCCCCGAACAGGCCGGGGAACCGGATGGGGCTGTCAGTCATAATTTGCATGATGATTCCTCCTTGGGATAAAGTGCAGAGCGCCGTGCGCTCGAAGGGGTGGGGTGGCTTCAGGCCTGCGCCGCCAACTCACGGGCCAGCCGCTCCACCACGCCGGGGGCGTAGGGCAGCTCCAGCCCGGCAGCTGCCAGCGTTTCGGCGTAGAGCTTGCTGCCGCCGGAGGCGCACAGGGCGTGGTATCTGGCCCAGCCGTCCACGGGGTCGGCATCATAGGCGGCCTTCAGCTGCTGGGCGCAGACGATGGAGAGGGCGTAGCTCACCACATAGCGGGGGAGCATATAGATGGCCATGTTGGTGAACAGATCGCAGCCGGCCAGCACCTGCTGCCGCCACGGCTCGTTGTTCTGCGCCCGGCCGAAGGCCTTCTCCGTGCGGTCGAACTCCTCCGCCCACTGAGAAAGAGAGGCATCCGGGTGCTCATAGAGCCAAGTCTCGAAGGTGTGGATGGAGCAGAAGGCGCACAGCTCCTTGATGAAGTCGTAGCGGTGCTCCGTCAGGAACTGGGGGGCGTGAGGGCCGAAGAAGTCCCGTGCGTAGGGGAGGGTCAGCAGCTCCATGGTCTTGGAGTGGACCTCCGCCAGATCGGGACTCAGCCCCACATAGTCCGCCAGCGGCTGGCTGCGGTAGGAGAGGTAGCCCTGAAGGCCGTGGCCCAGCTCATGGGTATAGACGGTGACGTCGGAGCCGGTGCCGTCGCAGTTGGCGAAGATGAAGGGCATCCCGCAGGGGGCACCCAGCATATCGCAGAAGCCCATGCCGGAGATTTTATTGGGAGAGCCTGCCACGTCCAACAGGTCGTGGCGGACCATCTCGTCGAAGAAATGTCCCGCCTCCGGACTCAAGGCGTGATACATCCGGCGGGCGGCCTTGGGCAGCTCCTCTGCCGCCACGGGGACGGCGTTGCCCTCTGGGAACACCAGCGCCCGGTCATAGGGCAGCAGCGTTTCCACCCCCAGCCGCTGGCGCTGCTGCTCCTGCATTTGCAGGTACAGGGGGGTGATGTACTTTTGCACCTGACGGCAGAACTCGTCCAACTCCGCCCGTCCATAGCCCAGACGCTGCATACTGAGATCGCCGTAGTCGGCAAAGCTGTCGAAGCCGTTTTCACGGGCCAGCTGGTTCCGGGCATGGACCAGCTCCCGCAGGAGCTTTTCCATCACGGGGCCGTTTTCCACGGCGGTCTGCTGCTGGGCGTCATAGGCGGCCTTGCGGCGCTCCCGGTGGGTGCTGGTCAGTGCAAAGCGCAGCTGACCGCCGCTGAGAGTCTCGCCCTGCACCTGATACTTGGTGGAGGCTACCAGCTGCTGGTACTGGGCGGTGAGCCGGGAGATGCGGGCCTGCAGCTCCTTGCCGCCGGTGTGGAGCCGCTGGTCCAGCGTCAGCAGGCGGCGCAGCTGGGGGCCGAAGGCCTCATCCACCGCCGCAGCGTAGGGACTGTCTGCAATGGTCATGGATAGGGACTGGGTATCCAGCGTCTCCAGTCGGGGCAGAGTCTCCTGCAGCTCCCGCTGGTAAAATTCATCGGTGACATCGTGGAAGGCCCGGATGGTGGCGATGCTCTGGCAGAGAGCTACCTCCTGCTGGAGGGCATCCCGCTGCCGAACCACCTCCAGCAGATCCTCCGGATCTTGGGCGTCCTTAGCCCGCTGGGTCAGGGCGTCATACCGGGCCTGAAGGGCCTCTACATCGGGGCTGGTATAGGGAAGACCGGAAAATTTCCAGTTGTCGTTCACGATCAGCCCTCCTTGGGATAGATAACGGACAGGGCCGCACGGCTGCGGCAGATATGCTCCCGGATGAAATCCAGCACATCCTGCGGGGTGATGCTGTCGTAAATTTCCGGGAAGCGCAGGGGATCAAAGTGCTGAAAGCAGCCCTCCACCAGCGAAATGGCGATGGAATCGAAGGAGTTGAGACCCTTCAGGGAGGCCCCGAAGTTCCCCCGCTTCATCCGCTGCCAGTAGTCCGGATCCAGACCCTCACGGGTCAGGCGTCGGGCCTCCTCTAAAATGGCCTCCATCACGGCAGCGGGATCGTTGCTGTCGCCGCCGGCGTAGGCGTAGGCCGCTCCGGGCAGCAGGTCGAAGGAGCTGCCGAAGGAGCCGTTGATGAGACCCTGACTGTACAGCCGGGAGAACAGGGGACTGGAGTCCCCCATGAGGATATCGCAGGCCAGATCCCCCAGGATGTCCCAGCGCAGCCGCTGCTCGCCCTCCGGGGGAGCGGGGCATTTGAAGCCCACCAGAAACGACGGCATGGACACCTCCATCCGGCAGGAGGTCTCCGACTGAGCGGGGGTGTCTCCCTCGCTGCCACCGTAGTCACGGGGGATATCCGGGCCGCTTTCCGGGGGCAGGATATCCTCCGCTGCCCGGAACACCGCCTCGGCGTCCAGATCACCCACCGCCACCAGACACATATTGGCGGGGGTGTAGAAGGCCTTGTGGCAGCGGTACAGGGTCTCGGCGGTGATGCGGGAGATGCTCTCCACGGAGCCGGCCACGGGGATACGGGCGGGACTCTCCCGGTACAGAGCCTGCAGCATCCGCTTATAGACCTGCCACTCCGGGTCGTCCTCGATCATGCCGATCTCCTGAGCAATAATGCCCTGCTCCTTGGCCACGCTCTCGTCGGTGAAGTACGGCACCGACACAAAGGACAGCAGCTGCCGCAGATTCTCGTCAAAATGCTCCGTGCAGTCGAAGTAGTAGGCCGTCATGGCATTGCTGGTAAAGGCATTGGGCTCGGCGCCGTTTTTGGCCATCTCCTGCATGGCGTTTCCGTCGGCGGTGTCGAACATCTTGTGCTCCAGATAGTGGGCGATGCCCGCCGGGGTATCCTGCCATGCGCCGTCCTGCTGAAAGCGCAGGTCCATGCCGCCGTAGCGGGTGGCGAACATGGCGTATTTCCGGGTGTAGCCGGGCTTGTGGACCACATAGGCCGGCAGGCCGTTTTTCAGGCGGCGGAAGGTCACCGTCTCGTCAATGCGGGGATAATACATCCTCACGCCTCCTTTCCCTTCAGGAAGTAAATGGTATCCAGCTGCACACTCTGGGCTGCCGCACGGATGCGCTCCGGGGTCACCTGCCGCAGCAGCGCCGCCATCTCCTCCGGGGTCTCCCGGCGGCCGGTGGCCGCCAGACCCAGATAGTAGTTCTCCAGCGCGCCCTGAGAATCTCCCAGCGCCTGCAGGGCGCTGAGCAGACTCTCCCGTGCCGCCGTCAGCTCCCAGTCCTCCCAGAGGCCCTGCCGAATCTCGTCCAGCTGGCGGAGGATCTCCGCCTCGGCCCGGTCATAGTCCGCCGTCTCGATGCCGGAGGACACCGTCAGGATGCCCTTGGAGCGGACGTAGGTGCTGGAGGCATAGTAGCAGAGGGAGAGCTTCTCCCGGACGTTCAGAAACAGCTTGGAGTTGCTGGAGCCGCCGAACATGAGATTAGCCAGGATCATGGCGGGCTCGTCATCGGTATCGCAGCGGAAGCCCATGGAGAGCTTGCCCTGCGTCACATCCATCTCCTCCGTCACCAGTCGGGGCTGGGAGGGAGCGGCGAACCGTCGGGGCGGCTCCGGCTCCGTTTGGGGGCCACGGGTCAGGGAGGAGAAGGCTGTCAGCAGGGCCTCCTCCACCCGATGGCACTCGGCGCTGCCGCAGTAGAACAGCTCCAGCCGGGAGGAGGACATCATCCGCTGGCTGTGAGCGTAGAGCTTCTGGTTGTTGATCTTGGCCAGCCCCGCCTCGTCACCGAAGCGGCTGATGCCATAGGGTTCCCCGGCGCACATCTCCTGCAAAAGCCGCAGATCGGCCCAGTCCCGCTTGTCGTTGCGGATGGAGCGGATGGCGTCGGCCAGATTGGCCTTCTCGCCCTCCACATATTCCTGCAGAAACCGGCCGCCACGGGTCACAGGGTCCAGCAGCAGCTCCCCCAGCAGCTCCGCCGCAGGCTCCAGCAGCGGTTCATTCCGGGAGACGAACCGGTCGTCGATAAAGCTGGCCACGAAGCCAAGGCACTGCGTCTCCCCCCGCTTGCGGATGGTGGGGCTGATCTGTGCGCCGTAGAGCCGATCCATGGCCGCAGCGAGCTGCTCCATGTCCGGGCAGCGCATGGTGCCGCGGTGCAGCACCGCCGGCAGCAGGGCGTTGTAGGACGCCGTTTCCTTGTCCAGCGGCGTGATGAATTGGGCCGACAGCACCCCGGTTTTGAATTTCCGGGCCGGCAGATAGGTCAGATACACATGGGGCATGAGCTCCCAGCGCTTCACTTCCATGAGATAGGCACCTCCATCGGGTCGTAATCAGAGCCTATTATACCGCAATCTGCATCGATTGAAAAGAGCCAGTTGCCGGAGCGGGGAATTTTTATGGGCAAAAGGAAGCGGGGCGGACAGAGGGTCCGCCCCGCAGGGGATATAGCTTTAGGAGAGAGAAAAACGATTTCGTACCTGAATCCGTCATGCCTGTATCGAGAAAACGCCCCCTTCCGGGGTTCGGAAGGGGGCGGCGGTCATGGGGGCATTACTTTCCCGACAGGTCCACGGCATGGCGGATGAAGCTCATAGGCGGTACCGGCCGGGGCAGGGGCATGGTAAAGGTCATCTGAGGCGTTTTCGGCTCAAAGAGGGGCAGTCCGTCGGCATCCGTCATCTCCGGCACGGTAAGGGAGAAGGGACGGGTATCCGGCCCCACCACCTCCACGGTATCGCCGGTGCGGAACTTGTTGCGGAGACTCAGGGTGGCCAGTCCCTCCGGGGTGCAGCCCGTTACCACGGCGCAGATCTGCCAGTCCCGGATATAGCGGGAGCTCTCGTAATACTGGCCGGGAGGGCCGTAGAAAAAGCCGGTGGAATAGTGGCGGTGGCTGACGTGCTCCACCTCGTCCCGCCAGACGGGGTCGGCGGGGCGGCCCTGCGCCACGTCGTCGATGACATGGCGGTAAGCACCGGTAACGATGGCGGCATAATAGGCGGATTTGGCCCGGCCCTCGATCTTCAGGCAATCCACTCCGGCGTCCATGAGGTCGTCCAGATGGTCGATCATGCACATATCACGGGAGTTCATGATGTAGGTACCCTTTTCGTCCTCGAACACCGGAAAGTACTCGCCGGGGCGCTTCTCCTCCATCAGGGCGTACCGGTAGCGGCAGGGCTGGGCGCAGGCGCCCCGGTTGGAGTCCCGACCGGTCATGTAATTGGAGAGCAGACAGCGGCCGGAGTAGGACACGCACATGGCCCCGTGGCAGAAGGTTTCCAGCTCCAGCTCCGGGGAGGTGCGGCGGCGGATCTCACGGATCTCGTCCATGCTCAGCTCACGGGCCAGCACCACCCGCTTGGCGCCCAGATCGTACCACGCCTGAGCGCAGGCGTAGTTGGCGATGGATTGCTGGGTGCTGATGTGGCGCTCGCAGCGGGGGGCGTATTTCCCCGCCAGCGTGAAGGCCCCCAGATCCGCCAGAATGAGAGCATCCACCCCGGCATCGTTCAGGCGCTCCAGATGGGCGGGGAGGGCATCCACCTCGCCGCTGCGGGGCATGGTATTGACGGTGACGTGGACCCGGACGCCGTGGTCATGGGCATAGGCCACCGCACGGGGCAGCTCCTCCGGGGAGAAATTCCCGGCGAAGGAGCGCATCCCGAAGGAGGTGCCTGCCAGATACACGGCGTCGGCACCATAGGCCACGGCCATTTTCAGCTTTTCCATATCCCCGGCCGGGGACAGCAGCTCAGGCTTTTTTCTCATCATATCCATCAATCCGGGGCGTACATATCGCTGTTGACGAAGGCCAGATGCTCATCATAGGTGCGGAAGAAGTGGCTGACTCCATCCTTGCCGTAGGCAAAGTAGTAGTAGCCGGTGTCGTTGGGATGCACCGCCGCCTTGATGGAGGACAGACTGGGGTTGCAGATGGGGCCGGCGGGGAGGCCGCCGTATTTGTAGGTGTTGTAGGGGCTGTCCAGATCCGTGGAGAACTGGGTATCGTCCATGCCGGCGATGTGCAGGGCATAGTAGATAGTGGCGTCGGACTGGAGGGCGGTGCCGATCTCGGAGTTGTCGCCGCTGAGACGGTTATAGAACACGGAGGAGATGTTGGCACGCTCCTCGTCGTCCCCGATGGCCTCCTTTTCAATGATGGAGGCCAGTGTGACGATCTCACGGAGGCTGTACTGGGAGTTCTCGATATCCGTCAGCAGATCGCCGCTGACACGGGTCTGGAAGTTGGAGAGCAGGCGATCCAGCGCAGAGACGGCGTCCTCCTTGTGGAAGAACTCGTAGGTATCCGGGAAGAGGAAGCCCTCCAGCCGGGTGATGCTGCCCAGATTCTCGTTATCCACAAAGGTGTAGTCGAACACATGGTTCTTGGCGGCCTCCGTCAGATCCTCCACATTGGACACGTCGCTGTCGGCCAGCAGTTGGATGGTCTCCTGCACGGAGTAGCCCTCCGGGATGGTGACCTTCACCGTCTCGGCCACAGAGGAGCCCTGCTGCATGGAGTCAATGATGCAGTTGTAGTCCATGTCGGTGTTGAGTTCGTAGCTGCCGGGCTGGATGGTGTCCTTGGCGTGGAAGAGGGGACTGGTGATGACGAACAGCAGCTTATATTTGATGATGCCCGCCTTCTTCAGCTTGGAGGCGATCTGCCCCACGGAGTCGCCCTTTTCGATCTCCACCGTGGCGGTGAGAGGTGCCTTGTTCAGGGCGCACACGTCATTGACCATGAGCCAACCCAGTCCCGCCAGCAGGCAGGAGGCCAGCACCACACCGGCACAGTAGATGGCCCAGAAACGGGTCCGGCGCATTTTCTTGCGCTGCTTGCGCTGAGTCTGCTGGCGGCGCACCTCGTCGGCGTTCCAGCTGGTGGTCTCGTTGTTTTTGCGGTCTGCCATAGATCGTTGTTCCTTTCTTTATCGCATTTTCCCCAGCGCAAATCAGACCGGACAAGATACCTTCCGGGGCGGTGGGGCATAGAATAAGCCAGTGAAGAACAAGTGAGGTGAGGTTCAAGTGTGCTTTGACAACAACAACTGCTCCTGCATCTGGCTGATCGTCATCGTTTTACTGGTGCTCTGCTGCTGCGGCGGCGGACAGAACGAGCGCTGCTGCGGCGGCGACTCCCGCTGCTCCTGCTGAGGGACATAGGGACAGACACATACCATAGGGTTCGGCCGAACCGGGACGGGACGCTGCGGCGTTCCGTCCTTTTTTACGGCAGCAGATCCGCCACACGCTCCAGAACCTCCTGATGGATGTCCTGAATACTGCGGATCCGGCCGTCCCGGTCGCAGCGGATGCGCTGCCAGCCGCACCAGTCCACCACACGGGCGGCGCTCTCCCGGCAGGAGCGGAGATAAGCCTCGTCCTGCTCATGGATGTCGGCATGGGTATGGGTGGCCTCCTCCCGGCGGCGCATCATCTGCTCGGACAGCTCCGTGGGGAGATCCAGGTACAGCACTCGATCCGGAGCCGGCAGACCCAGCTTCTGATACTCGAAGTCAAAGAGCCAGTCCACAAAGGGCCGTTGCTGCTCCGGCGGAAGCTTGGAGGTCTGGTGAACGGCGTTGGAGGTGGTATAGCGGTCGGCGATGAGCAGACCGCCCTGCTCATAGTAGCTGCCCCAGTCCTGCTTATAGGAGGCGTAGCGGTCCACGGAGTAGAAGGCCGCAGCGGCATAGGCATTGACATCGCCGGGCTTCTGGCCGAAGGCCCCGCCCAGATAGAGCCGCACCAGCGCCGAGGATTCCTCCTGATACCGGGGGAAGGTCAGCTTGCGGTAGGGAACGCCCCGCCGGGTCAGCTCCTGACACAGCAGCTCCGACTGCGTAGCCTTTCCGGAACCGTCGGTCCCCTCAAATACGATGAGCTTTCCCTGCATGGCATGGTCCCTCCCGTTGGCTCGGAAAATTTTATCACACTATTCTACCACAGCTTTCCCCATTTGTCCACATGGGAAACCGGCGTTTACAGAATGGCAAAAACTTGATATAATCACGGAAACGATCCGAGCGGAGGACGAGTGGATGCATATTTTTGACATGGACGGGACCCTGATCGATTCCAACGGCATCTGGCGGGAGGTGGATGAGGCATTTCTGGCCAAGCGTGGCTTTCCCTACACCAAGGAGTACTATCAGGGGGTGGCTCACACCATTTTCCCGCTGGCGGCGGAGTTCACCAAGCGCTACTGCCATCTGGAGGAGTCTGTGGAGGATATCATGGCAGAGTGGATGGAGATGGCCGGGGACGCCTACGCCACACGGGTACAGGTGAAGCCCGGCGTGCGGGAGTATCTGGATCAGTGCCGCCGCCGGGGGCAGCGGATGATGGTGCTGACCTCCAGTGTTCCGGCCCACTGCCGGGCGGCACTGGGGCATCTGGGACTGATGCCATATTTTGAGGAGATCTTGTTTGCCCACGATCTGAAGATCGAGAAGAAGGACCCGGAGATCTTCCGGGTAGCGGCCCGACGCATGGGCGTGGAGCCGGCGGAGTGCGTGGTGTACGACGACTCCGTGGCGGCGTGCCGTGGGGCCAAGGCGGCCGGGATGCACACGGTGGGGGTCTACGATCAGTTCTTTCACGTCTCGTGGGAGGAGATGACATGGGTGTGCGATCGGACCATCCGGAGCTTCACGGAGCTGCTGGAGGATTGAAAAAACGGAATTGCCGAAAGAAGAAGCAGGGGAGGGGACAGTGGATGCTGCCCCCTCCCCTGTGGCCATTACGGACGATTCTTTTTTGTCCCCGACGGGTGCCTTGCTTTCAGCGGATAAGGAACGTGTCTCCGACGGCCTGCTTCTCCAGCTGCCGGGAAAAGTGGGCCGCCGGAGGCACGGTTCCTATGAAAAATACCGCTATTGACAGAAAAGCATCCCGTCGGAGACGATAAAAAACGAAAACTTCCCCACCGTGGACCGGTCCACACCTTACTTCACACCTTACTGTAACGGCTCACGCAGAGGTCATGGGACAGGGCCACCTGTCCCTCGTCCACCAGCCAGCCCGACAGATGCAGGAAATTGCGCTGGGTGACGCTGATGCGGAAGGGATCATGAGTGTGGATGCCCTCCTGACGGCAGTAGGCATAGAGCCACTGGTCGGCGGTCATGCCGTCGGTGAGACAGCTCAGCAGCCGCCGCCCCTTATCGTGGATGGCGGCGATGTTGGCATCGATGACGGGGCCAAGCTCTGTGACGCTGGTCTTATGGGCCAGCACATAGACCGGGCAGCGGAGACTGCGGAGGGACTCCATCACCGACAGATCACGGGCAATGTGCATGATGGTGGGCAGCTTGAAGCGCTGCAGCTGCTCCGGCCCCAACAGGCAGTCTGCCAGATAGGCAGTGCCGTCGGGGGTGATAAAGCCCATCTGCCCGGCAGAGTGGCCCGGCAGGGGCAGCAGGCCGAAACGGACGCCGCAAAAGTCCAGATGATCGATATCCGGAGAGATGAGAACGTCCGACAGGAAGCATTCCTCCGGAAACATGGACTGGATGGTGCCGTAGGTGAGGGTCTCGTAGTTGGCCCGGAAGGCGGTGGCATCGGCGCAGATGGCGGCCTCGATCATGGGCATGGCGATGGGGCAGCCGTAACGGCAGCGGAGATAGGCGGCGTTGCCTACGTGGTCATAGTGGGCGTGGGAGCAGAGAATCCCCTTAGGGTGTAGGCCGTGCTCCTCCAGCAGGGCGGTAAGGCCCTCCCGGTCAGAGGCGGCGATGCCGGTGTCCAGCAGGACAATGTCCGTATCCGTCAGGCGGTAAAAGGGAATCAGGGCCGTGGCTCCCACGGCGGCCCATGTATCTTTATGTATGTGCAGCAGCTCCATAAGGCGTCTCCTATCAGTTTCTTTTCGGTGAGATGGTACCATCTTCCGCCGGAAAATGCAAGGCGAGGAGAGAGGACGGAAAAAATTTTGCTTTTCCCTCTATGCAAACGGGAAAAAATAAGGTAAAATACTCCCAAGTATCACATACGGAGGAAGAGCAATGGACGAACCGAAGTATAAACGGGTGCTGCTGAAGATCAGCGGCGAGGCTCTGGCGGGCGAGAAGCACTTCGGCCTGGACTTTCAGGTGCTGGGTCAGGTGGCGGACGTCATCAAGGAGTGCGTGAACATGGGCGTGCAGATCGGCGTTGTCATCGGCGGCGGCAACTTCTGGCGGGGCGTGAAGAACGGCGAGGGTCACATCGAGCGCACCCGTGCCGACCACATGGGGATGCTGGCCACGGCCATGAACTGCATGGCGCTGGCGGACGTGCTGGAGCAGAAGGGTGTGGACGTCCGGCTCCAGACGGCGCTGGAGATCCGTGAGGTGGCGGAGCCCTATATCCGGGCCAGAGCCGTCCGGCATCTGGAAAAGGGCCGGGTGGTGCTGTTTGGCTGCGGTGTGGGATGCCCCTTCTTTTCCACCGATACGGCGGCGGTGCTGCGGGCGGCGGAGATCAACGCCGACGTGATCCTGCTGGCCAAGAACATCGACGGCGTGTACGACTGCGACCCGGCCAAGAACGCTGACGCCGTGAAGTTCGACGCCATCACCTATGACGAGGTGCTCAAGCGTCATCTGGCGGTGATGGATTCCACCGCCACCAGCCTGTCCATGGACAACCACATCCCGGTGCTGGTGTTTGCACTGAAAGACCCGTATAATATCGTGCGTGTGCTGCGGGGCGAAAAAATCGGAACGATCGTGAAGGAGGCATAACCATGCTGAAGGAACACTACAAGGTATACGAGGAAAAGATGAAGAAGAGCGTGGAGGCGGTGGAGCGTGACTTCGGAGCCGTGCGGGCCGGACGGGCCAACGCATCCGTCCTCAACCGCATTCAGGTGGACTACTACGGCACCCCCACCCCCATCCAGCAGATCGCTGCGGTGGCGTCCCCTGATCCCCGGACGCTGCTCATCACCCCTTGGGACGCCTCGGCTCTGAAGGGCATTGAGAAGGCCATTCAGGAGTCCGATCTGGGCATCAATCCCCAGAATGACGGCAAGTCCATCCGGCTGGCCTTCCCCCAGCTGACGGAGGAGCGCCGCAAGGAGCTGGTCAAGCAGATCCGCAAGTACAACGAGGGCGGCAAGGTGGCCATCCGCAACATCCGCCGGGATGCGCTGGAGGCGTTCAAGAAGATGCAGAAGGCCTCCGAGATCACCGAGGACGAGCTGAAGCTGGCTGAGAAGGACCTGCAGAAGATGACCGACGACCACTGCAAGGAGCTGGATAAGCTGCTGGATACCAAAGAAAAGGAACTCATGTCTGTCTGATGGGCCTGTTTTCCAAAAAGAAGCATCATACGGCGGGGCAGGTGGATGAAAACCGCCTTCCCCGCCATATCGCTGTTATCATGGACGGCAACGGGAGATGGGCCAAGCGTCGGGGCCTGCCCCGCACCGCCGGACATAAGGTGGGGGCGGAGGTGTTCCGCAAGATCGCTACCTACTGCAAGGAGCTGGGAGTGGAGTACCTGACGGTATACGCATTCTCCACGGAGAACTGGAAGCGCCCGGCGGACGAGGTCAACACCATCATGGGCCTTCTGAAGCAGTATATGCTGGAGGCCATCGACTCCATGGAGCGGGATCAGATCCGGCTGCGGTTTCTGGGGGATATGAGCGCCCTGTCGCCGGAGCTGCAGGAGCTGGCCCGGCGCACCAACGAGATATCCTCCCACATTCAGGGCTTTCAGGCCAACGTCTGCCTGAACTACGGCGGCCGGGATGAGCTGCTGCGGGCGGCCCGGCACTTTGCCGCCGACTGTGTGGAGGGCCGCTGCCGCCCGGAGGAGCTGGATGAGGAGCGATTCTCCGGCTACCTGTTTACGGACGGTCTCCCGGATCCGGAGCTCATCATCCGCACCAGCGGAGAGGAGCGGCTGTCGGGCTTTCTGCTGTGGCAGTGCGCCTATTCGGAGCTGTATTTCTGCGATACCCTGTGGCCGGACTTCGGGCCGGAGGATATGGACCGGGCCATCGTGGCGTATCAGCAGCGTGACCGCCGGTTCGGCGGGATAAAATAAAGAGGAAAGCATATGAAACAGAGAATTATCGTGGCGGTGATCGGCATCCCGCTGCTGCTGGCCATCCTGTGCGTGGCACCGGACTGGGCCACGGCGGCGCTGTTGGCAGCGCTGAGCGTGGTGGGTACCCATGAGCTGCTGGCGGCTGTGTGCGGGCCGGAAAAGACCCGGCGCTGGACGGCGCTGCCGGCGGTGATGGGCATATTAGTGGTGCTGCATTTTTACGGTGCGGGCCATGGGTGGCAGATGCCGCTGGGCATCGTGGACGGGCTGCTGCTGGTGGGCGTGATAGCGCTGCCGGCGGCGGGCGTGCTGACCTACGGCAAGCCCCACGCCCTGACCCTGCTGGATGTGTGCGTCATGGCGCTGGCGGGGCTGGCCATCCCGGCCTCCTTCAGCTGCCTGCTGCTGCTGCGGCTGCTGCCCTACGGCGGCGGACTGGTGTTGGTGCCGCTGGTGGCGGCCTTCTGCAGCGACTCGGCGGCTCTGTTTACCGGTATGGCCTGCGGCAAGCACAAGCTGTCGCCGCTGGTAAGCCCCCACAAGACTGTGGAGGGCGCCGTGGGCGGCCTTGTCGGCGGCGTGCTGGGCATGGTGATCTTCCGGATCATCTTTTACCTCTGTACCCTGCAGCCCCTGCACATCGGCGGCTGCATCCTCATGGGTCTGGTGGGCGCTCTCATGGGCCAGCTGGGCGACCTGAGCTTTTCGGCCATCAAGCGCCAGTACGGCATCAAGGACTATGGGCGGCTGCTGCCGGGTCACGGCGGCGTGCTGGACCGGTTCGACAGTGTGCTGTTTGCTGCGCCGGTGCTGTGGCTCATGACCTGCTGGGTCATCGGCCTATAACAAGGAGAAACGATTATGACAAAGACTGTTGCGGTCTTGGGTTCCACCGGCTCCATCGGGCGGCAGACGCTACAGGTGGTGCAGGAGCTGGGACTGACGGTGGCGGCGCTGACGGCCAACCGCCAGGTGGATCTGCTGGAGCAGCAGGCTCGACAGCTCCATCCGAAGCTGGCGGTGCTGTATGACCGGGCGGCGGCGGGAGAGCTGCGGCTGCGGCTGTCCGACACGGATATCCGGGTGGCGGAGGGGCCGGAGGGACTTCTGGAGGCGGCGACGCTGCCGGAGGCGGACACGGTGGTCACCGCCGTCATGGGCAGCGTTGGACTGGAACCCACGCTGGCGGCTATCCGCGAGAAAAAGCGCATCGCTCTAGCCAATAAGGAGACGCTGGTGTGCGCCGGCGAACTGGTGATGGCGGAGGCGGAGCGCTGCGGCGCCGAGATCGTGCCGGTGGATTCGGAGCACTCGGCCATTTTCCAGAGCCTGCAGGGCTGTCGGGATCGCCGGGAGGTAAAGCGCCTGCTGCTGACCTGCTCCGGCGGGCCGTTTTTCGGCCTGAGCCATGAGGAACTGGAGCATAAGACCCCGGCGGACGCTCTGAAGCACCCTAACTGGAGCATGGGGGCCAAGATCACCATCGACTCGGCCACCCTCATGAACAAGGGACTGGAGATCATCGAGGCCATGCGGCTGTACCGGCTGCCGGTGGAGCAGGTGGAGGCGGTGATCCACCGCCAGAGCATCGTCCATTCGCTGGTGGAGTACCGGGACGGGGCCATGATCGCCCAGCTGGGAACGGCGGATATGAAGCTGCCGATCCGTTACGCCTTCACATGGCCCTACCGGGCCGAGACACCGGATCGGACGCTGGATCTGCTTTCCTGCGGGCCGCTGACCTTTCAGGCCCCGGATACGGAGGCATTTCCCTGTTTGGCCATCGCCCGCCGGTGCGCCCGGACGGGCGGCACCGCCTGCGCCATCATGAACGGTGCCAATGAGGAGGCCGTGGGCCTGTTCCTGCGGCAGGAGATCGGCTTTAACGACATCGCCCGGCGGGTGGAGGACGCCCTGTGCCGGGTGGAGGTGAAATATACGCCCTCTCTGGAGGATATACTGGAGGCAGACAGACTGGCCCGTGCCGCTGTACTGAACCGGTAGGAGGAACCATGATCTATATTATTGCTGCGATCCTGATTTTCGGCGTACTCATCGCCGTACACGAGCTGGGCCATTTTCTGGCGGCCAAGGTCTGCGGTGTGCGGGTCAACGAATTTTCCATCGGTATGGGCCCCACCATTCTGCACAAGACCAAGGGGGACACCACCTACTCTCTGCGGCTGCTGCCCATCGGCGGCTTTTGTGCCATGGAGGGCGAGGAGGAGGACTCCAACGACCCCACGGCCCTGAATAACCAGAGCTTCTGGAAAAAACTCATCATTTTTGCCGCCGGGGCCTTTATGAACTTTCTGACGGGCCTGATTATCATCGTCGCCCTGTACGCCGGGGCCAAGGCATTTTACGTCCCGGTCATCACGGATTTTGCCGACGGCTGCCCCCTCCAGAGCGAGAGCGGTCTGCAGGTGGGGGACCGTCTGGTGAGCATCGACGGTGAGCGGGTGTATGTTTACAGTGACGTGAGTCTGCTGCTGGGCCGCAACAAGACCGGTGTATTCGACCTGAAGGTCAAGCGTGACGGTCAGACCGTGACCCTGAAAGACTTCCCCATGGAGCGGGCGGAGTACACCGACCAGCAGGGCCAGACCTACACGGGCTTCGGCCTGATGTTCGGGGCGGAGGAGGCCACCGTAGGCAGCCGCCTCCGGTACAGCTGGAACAACGCCGTGGACTTCGTGCGGATCGTGCGCCTGTCCCTGCAGATGTTGGTGACCGGTGAGGCGGGCCTCAAGGACGTCAGCGGCCCGGTGGGCATCGTCTCCACCATCACGGACGTGGGCGAACAGGCGGAGAGCGCCTCGGCGGCGGTGGAGAACATCGCCTATCTGGCGGCGCTGGTGGCGGTGAATCTGGCGGTGATGAACCTGCTGCCCCTGCCGGCGCTGGACGGCGGAAAGATCTTCTTTCTGGTGGTCAACGCCCTGTGCATGCTGACCATCCGCAAGAAAATTCCGGCAAAATTCGAGAGCTACGTCCATCTGGCCGGCTTTGCGCTGCTGATGCTGCTGATGCTGGTCATCACCTTTCAGGACGTGTGGAAGCTGTTTCAGTAAGAGAGAAAGAGCACACGGGACGGGGAGCGGCTTCCCGTCCCTGTGGTGCGTTTTTGCCCCATGGAGGGGGATAAACTGAGGAGGAATCAGCCATGAGCAAGCAAATTCATGTGGGCAGCGTCCCGGTAGGCGGCGGGGCGGACATCGCCATCCAGTCCATGTGCAACACCCGGACGGAGGATGTGGCCGCCACCGTGGCCCAGATCCTCCGGCTGGAGGAGGCGGGGTGCGATATCGTCCGGGTGGCGGTGCCGGATATGACGGCGGCGCAGGCCGTGGGTCGCATCCGCCGGGCCATCCACATCCCGCTGGTGGCGGATATCCACTTCGACTACAAGCTGGCGCTGGAGTGCGTGCGGCAGGGCATCGATAAGATCCGCATCAACCCCGGCAACATCGGCTCACAGGAGAAGGTGCGGGCCGTGGCGGACGCCTGCCGCAGCGAGGGCATCCCCATCCGCATCGGTGTCAACGGCGGCTCACTGGAGCGGGAACTGCTGCAAAAATACGGCGGCGTCACCCCGGAGGCGCTGGTGGAGAGTGCCATGGGCCATGTCCGCCTGCTGAACGACTGCAATTTCGACGACATCTGCATCTCCGTGAAGTGCTCCCGTGTGCCGGTGAACATGGCGGCCTATCAGCTGCTGCGCCGACAGACGGATTACCCCCTGCATCTGGGAGTCACAGAGGCGGGTACGCCCCGGATGGGGGTACTGAAATCCGCCATCGGCATCGGCGGCCTGCTGTGTCAGGGCATCGGCGACACCATTCGGGCGAGCCTCACTGCCGACCCGGTGGAGGAGGTGCGTGCGGCCAAGGATATCCTCTCTGCCGCCGGACTGCGGCAAACGGGGCCGAACCTCATCTCCTGCCCCACCTGCGGCCGCACAAAATACGACATGATCCCCATTGCGCGGGAGGTAGAGCGCCGGTTGGAGGGCTGCACCAAGCCCATCACCGTGGCGGTGATGGGGTGCGTGGTCAACGGGCCGGGGGAGGCCCGTGCGGCGGACGTGGGCATCGCCGGCGGCGACGGCGAGGGTCTGGTGTTCCGTAAGGGGGAGATCCTTTACAAGGTGCCGCAGGACAAGCTGGTGGACGCTTTGATGGACGAAATCGACCGACTATGACAGCAGGAGCGCACTATGAGGGAACAGATTGCATTTTTTGATTTTTTTGAAAGCTTCGTGCCGCCCAGAGAACTGCGGCTGTTGCTCCACGACGCCGTCGTCACAGGCGGAGCGCTGGACGTGAAGCAGCGGGCGCTGGAGCTGGACGTGGCCACCGGGGAGCGCATCCCGGAGGCAGCTCAGACGGCGCTGGAGCAGCTGCTGACCCGGCAGTACGGCCTGCACCGGCTGCATCTCACTATTCATGACCGGAAGGCGGAGAAGAAAAGCGGCGGCACCGAGGTGCTGCTGGGCAAGGAGATCAAGGGCAAGCCCGTCTCCATGACGGAGCTGAACGTGAAAATGGGTACGGCCATCGTGGAGGGCAAGGTCTTTGCCGCCGAGTGCCGGGAGACCAAGCGCCCCGGTATGTGGATGTTGAGCTTCGACATGACGGACTATCAGAGCTCCGTCACCGTGCGCAAATATACCGAGGGGCAGGAGGCACTGGCCCTGCAGAACGCCATCGCCCCCGGTATGTGGCTGCGGGTGCAGGGGCAGCCGGAGCTGACCCGTGACGGCAAGGACATTCAGCTCAAGCCCTACCACATCATGAAGGTTCCCCATGAGGGCCGCAAGGACACGGCCCCGGAGAAGCGGGTGGAGCTGCACCTGCATACGAAGATGTCCAACATGGACGCCCTGACGGATACGGCCGCCGTCATTAAGCAGGCCATCTCCTGGGGACACCCCGCCATCGCCATCACCGACCACGGCGTAGCCCAGTCCTTCCCGGATGCATGGCACACCGCCAAGGGAAAGATCAAGATCCTCTACGGCGTGGAGGGGTATTATGTTAATAACCTCGACGACCGCATCGCCGTCCACGGTCCGCAGGATCAGAATTTTGCCGACGAGATCGTGTGCTTCGACATCGAGACCACGGGCCTGAAGGTGGAGCGGGAGGCCATCACGGAGATCGGCGCCGTGGTGCTGCGCAACGGCGAGGTGGCGGAGCGGTTTCAGACCTTCGTCAACCCCAACCGCCGCCTGACGCCGGAGATCGTGGGCCTGACGGGCATCACGGATGCCATGCTGGCCGACGCTCCCCAGCTGAAGGAGGCCCTGACGAGTTTTCTGGAGTTTGTGGGGGATCGCCCGCTGGCGGCCCACAACGCCGAATTTGACATCAGCTTCATCCGGGCCGGGTGCCGGAAGGTGGGCCTTCCCTTCGATCCCACCTATGTGGACTCCCTGATCCTGGCACAGAATCTGCTGCCGGAGCTGCACAAGTATAAGCTGGATATCGTGGCAGAGCATTTGGATCTGCCCGCCTTCAACCACCACCGGGCCTCGGACGATGCGGCCATGGTGGCCTATATGCTGATCCCCTTCTTCGAGAAGATGGAGCGGGAGCTGGGCATCCACCGCCTGCAGGAGATCAACGGGGAGATGCTGAAGCTGCGGCCTCAGGGCAGCAAGACCAGCCGCTTTCCCAAGCACATCATCATTCTGGCCAAGAACAAGCTGGGCCTCAAGCACCTGTATCAGCTGATCTCCGCTTCCAACCTGAAATACTTCAAGCGGGTGCCCATCATCCCCAAGACGGAGCTCATCACCCACCGGGAGGGGCTGCTTATCGGCTCGGCCTGCGAGGCGGGCGAGCTGTTCCGGGCGGTGACGGATCACAAGGATTGGGCGGAGCTCAAGCGCATTGCCTCCTTCTACGACTATCTGGAGATACAGCCCATTTGCAACAATCTCTTCATGCTGCGAAACGGCGACGTGCAGTCGGAGGAGGAGCTGCGGGAGTATAACCGCACCATCGTCCGGCTGGGGGAGGAGCTGGGGAAGCCCGTCTGCGCCACCGGCGACGTGCATTTTCAGGAGCCGGAGGACGAGATCTATCGCCATGTGCTGCTGGCCAGCAAGAAGTTCCCCGATGCCGATGCGCCGCTGCCCATCTACTTCAAGACCACCGACGAGATGCTGGAGGAGTTCTCTTATTTGGGGGAGGACAAGGCATATGAGGTGGTGGTGACCAATCCCCGCCATATTGCGGATCTGGTGGAGGAGATCGAGCTGCTGCCGCCGGGCCAGCTGTTCCCGCCGAGGCTGGAAAACTCCGAGGAGGACCTGAACCGTCTGGTGTGGGACAAGTGCCACGAGCTGTACGGCGACCAGCCGCCCCAGCTGATCGTGGACCGCCTGAACGTGGAGCTGGGCAGTATTCTGGGCAAGTACGACGTGGTGTATATGTCGGCACAGAAGCTGGTGCAGCGGAGCTTGGAAAACGGCTATCTGGTAGGCTCACGAGGCTCTGTGGGCTCGTCGCTGGTGGCCTATATGTCGGGCATCACCGAGGTCAACTCCCTGCCGCCCCACTACCGCTGCCCCAAGTGCCGCCATTCGGAGTTCATCACCGACGGCAGCTTCGGCTGCGGCGCCGATATGCCGGATAAGGTCTGCCCCATCTGCGGGGAGCAGTACGTCAAGGACGGCTTCGACATCCCCTTTGAGACGTTCCTTGGCTACGGCGGCGGCAAGGTGCCGGATATCGACCTGAACTTTTCCGGGGAATATCAGGCCAGAGCCCACCGCCACGCCGTGGAGATGTTCGGTGAGACGCAGGTGTTCCGGGCCGGTACTATCGGCACCCTGAAGGATAAGACGGTGTACCCCTTTGTCAAGCACTATCTGGAGGAGAACGGCCGGGAGGTGTCCCGTGCCGAGGAGAACCGCCTCATTCAGGGCTGCGTGGGGGTGCGGCGCACCACGGGCCAGCACCCCGGCGGTCTGGTGGTGGTGCCGGATGACATGGATGTGGAGGATTTCACCGCCGTGCAGCACCCGGCGGATGCCGAGGACGCCGATACCATCACCACCCATTTTGAATACCACTGCATGGAGGATAACCTCCTGAAGCTGGATATGCTGGGTCACGATGACCCCACCATGATCCGGATGCTGGAGGATCTTACCGGCGTCAACGCCCGCCAGATCCCGCTGGACGATCCGGACACCATGAGCATTTTTGTTTCCTCCAAGGTGCTGGGCTTTGAAAACGACGAGTTGCTGGGCCCCACCGGCGCCGTGGCCATCCCGGAGTTCAACACCCGCTTCACCCGTGGGATGCTGATGGACACCATGCCCAAGGATTTCAATACGCTGGTGCGCCTGTCCGGCTTTTCCCACGGCACGGATGTGTGGCTGGGCAACGCACGGGAGCTGATCGTCAGCGGTACCGCCTCCGTTCTGGAGACGGTGGGCTGCCGTGACGATATCATGCTGTATCTGATTTCCATGGGGCTGGACCCCAAAATGAGCTTCAAGATCATGGAGGCCGTCCGTAAGGGCAAGGTGAAAAAGGGCGGCTTTCAGGAGGGCTGGGTGGAGGCCATGCAGGAGCATAACGTCCCCCAGTGGTATATCGACTCGCTGGCCAAGATCGGCTATCTGTTCCCCAAGGCCCACGCCGTGGCCTACGTCATGATGGCCTTCCGCATCGCATGGTTCAAGGTCCACCGGCCGCTGGCCTTCTACGCCACCTTCTTCACCGTCCGGGCCAAGGCCTTCGACGCCGAGTACTGCTGCGCCGGTATCGACGCCGTGAAACAGAAGATTCGGGAGATCGAGAACAACAAGGATGCCACCGCTGTGGAGAAGAACCTGATGGTGACGCTGGAGGTGTGCTACGAGTTCTATCTGCGTGGCTTCCACTTTGATACCATCAGCATCTACGACTCCGACGCCACCGCCTTCAGGATCACGGAGAACGGCCTGTTGCCGCCCTTCATCTCCGTTCGGGGACTGGGCGAGTCGGCGGCTCTGGACACCGTGGAAAAGCGCAAGGGAAAGCGCTTCATCTCGGTGGAGGAGTTCTCCACCTGCTGCAACAAGCTCTCCAAGACCCATATTGAGCAGCTGAAGGCGCTGGGCTCCTTCGCAGGCATGGCGGATACCAGCCAGATCACCCTGTTCTGATATGGTGCGGTATATTCAGATCACGCAGGTGCCGCCCCAGCGGATGGCCCTGTGGCGCAGCTGGCTGTCCCCTCAGCGGCGGAAGCGAGCCGAAAGGATGCCGGACGACCGGGAGACGGTCTGCGGCGAGGGACTGGCCCGTGAGCTGCTGGCGGCGGCGCTGCACTGCCTGCCGGAGGAGGCACCCCTACGATACGACGCACAGGGAAAGCCCCTGACGGACGGCCTGTATCTCAGCATCAGCCACAGCCGTGGGCTGGCGGCCTGCGCCGTGGCGGACCGCCCGGTGGGGCTGGATGTGGAGCTGGTGCGGCCTGCGCCCCGGCGGGTATGGGAGCATCTTTCCCCGGAGGAGCGATCCCATGCCGCCGACGATGCGGCGTTCTTCCGGCTGTGGACCGCCAAGGAGGCGCTGCTGAAGTGCCGGGGCGGCCGGTTGGGGCAGCTGCGGGAGCCGGCGTCCTTCCTGACGCCGGAGGGCTTCGCCCTGCCGGGCTATGCCTTCTCCCCGGTGCAGCTGCCGGAGGGCTGGACAGGCACCCTGTGTCTGGCGGAAAAGCGGACATAGGACCGGCCCGGTGCAGCATAGGCTGGTTCCGAGGTGGAACAGCATGATGGAACGATTTTCGCACCTGCGGCGCAAGGAGGTCATCAATATCTGCGACGGGCGGCGACTGGGCTTCGTGGGGGATCTGGAGCTGAAGGTCCCGGAGGGGGAGGTCAAGGCCCTCATCGTGTTCGGCCCCTGCCGCTTCTTCGGCCTGTTCGGCAGGGGGGAGGATTTCTACGTCCCATGGGACTGCGTGCAGCGGTTCGGGGACGACATCATCCTCATCGACAAGCCCTTCCAGCGGCGGGAGGAGGACAAAAAGCGCCGCCGCTGGGGCTGAGCCGGGACAATACAGCGAAAAAACCGCTGATTTTCCGGGAAAGCCGCAAAAAATCCCTTGCAAACAGCTATAGACTGTGGTATGATATTTCAGCATTCCGCACAGGGGCGGACTCCCGGTCGGTGCCGCAAGGTTGGCCGGGGGGAGGAAGCCTCTGGAGGTAAGAAACTAAATTCAAAGGAGAAATGAACAAACATGGCAAACCAGAACATCGTATCCATGAAGGCCCTGCTGGAGGCCGGTGTCCACTTCGGTCACCAGACCCGCCGCTGGAACCCCAAGATGGCTCCCTACATTTACACGGAGCGCAACGGCATCTATATCATCGACCTGCAGAAGACCGTGAAGAAGCTGGAGGAGGCCTATAACTTCGTGCGCCAGCTGTCCGAGAACGGCCAGTCCCTGCTGTTCGTGGGTACCAAGAAGCAGGCACAGGAGGCCATCAAGGACGAGGCCCTGCGCTGCAATATGTACTATGTCAACGCCCGCTGGCTGGGCGGCATGATGACCAACTTCAAGACCATGCGCACCCGTATCGACCGTCTGAACCAGCTCAAGGCCATGCAGGCCGACGGCACCTTCGATATGCTGCCCAAGAAGGAAGTCATCAAGCACCTGGGCGAGATCGAGAAGCTGGAGAAGTATCTGGGCGGCGTGAAGGAAATGAAGAAGCTGCCCGGCGCTCTGTTCATCGTGGACACCCGTAAGGAGCGCAACGCCATCGCTGAGGCCCATCGTCTGGGCATCCCTGTTGTGGCCATCGCTGATACCAACTGCGATCCCGACGAGATCGATTACCCCATCCCCGGTAACGACGACGCCATCCGTGCCATCAAGCTGATCTCCTCCATTATGGCCAACGCCATGATCGAGGGCCGTCAGGGCGAGCAGGATGAGGAAGCTGCCGCCGAGACCGCTGAATAATCCGAGGATCACCGCTTAACCAACGGGGCAGGGTCGTTGCCCTGCCCCGTTTACCTTTGAAAATACGAACTGGAGGAAAAGAAAATGGCTTTTACTGCTGCTGATGTTAAGAACCTGCGTGAGATGACCGGCGTGGGTATGATGGACTGCAAGAAGGCACTGACCGAGACCGACGGCGATATGGACAAGGCCGTGGAGTATCTGCGTGAGAAGGGTCTGGCCAAGGCCGCCAAGAAGGCCGGCCGCATCGCCGCCGAGGGCGTGTCTTACGCTCTGGTGGAGAACGGCGTGGGCGCACTGGTGGAGGTCAACTGCGAGACCGACTTCTGCGCCAAGAGCGCTCCCTTCGTGGCCTTCGTCAAGGACATCGCCAAGGTGGTGGCCGACAACGATCCCGCCGATGTGGATGCCCTGATGAACTGCAAGTATCCCGGCACTGAGCTGACCGTGTCCGAGACCATGCCCGAAAAGGTCATGTCCATCGGTGAGAACCTGCAGATCCGCCGCTTTGTCCGCTTTGCCGAGAACACCAGTGTGGGCTATGTCCATGCCGGCGGCAAGATCGGCGTGCTGGTGAATCTGGCCGTGGAGGGCGGCGTGGATGCCACCGAGATCGGCAAGAACGTTGCCATGCAGATCGCCGCTCTGAATCCCCGCTTCTGGGACAAGTCTCAGGTCACCGAGGATGTGCTGGCCGAGGAGAAGAAGGTGGCTCTGGCCCTGATGGATTCCGACCCCAAGATGGCCTCCAAGCCCGCTCAGGTGAAGGAGAAGATCGTCATGGGCAAGATGAACAAGTTCTACGAGGAGAACTGCCTGCTGCAGATGGAGTTCGTCCGTGGCGACCTGTTCTCCGGCACCGTGGAGCAGTATATCGCCGACGCCGGCAAGAAGCTGGGCGGCAGCGTGAAGTTCCTGACTGCCGTCCGCTATCAGACCGGCGAGGGCATCGAGAAGAAGGAAGAGAACTTCGCCGCCGAGGTGGCTGCCCAGATGAATCAGGGCAAGTAAGTCTCCTTATAGCAAAAGAAATCATACACCGTAAGATAAAAGCACAGGGCGCTTTCCGTAAGGGAGCGCCCTGTGCTTTCCTATTTACTTTCAGACCATGGTAAAGTATCATGCGGATATCAGGAGATGTTGGCTATGATAACGATCCATAGGGCGGACGATGTTTTTTCTGTCGATACCGAGCAGACACAACGGTATTATGAATCCCTCTGCGACTGCGGGTACTGCCGCAACTACTACGCCCAAATAAAGGGTAAGCTTCCGAAATTAGACGCTTTTTTAAGGGGGTTCGGGGGCGATATGGCAAAGCCGGACGAGATATCCAGCGTCGAGACGGATGATTCCATAGACTATATCCGTGTGGATTACACCGTCTGCGGAAGCGTTCAAGTCATGGGGCAAGGTACGATCCATATAGAGGATGCGTTGCTTTTAGAGACTGCCATCACCGACGGCTTTGCTTCCCCCAACGAGCAAACCGGAACATACTTTACGATCTCAGTCATGGGCATAGAGCTTCCGTGGGTGTTGGACGAACCGTTTCCGAAGTCGATGAAGAGCCGATAAGGGAAAACGAAAGAAACGCAAACGACCTTTTCATAGAATATTATTTGCCCCCGGCGGCTCGCTTTTCCAGCTGTTGGCAAAAAGCATGCCGTCGGAGACAAAAAGGATGATGGGCCGCCGGTGGCAAAGAGAAAAAGTCCCCTACTAAGGGCAAAAGAACAAAAAGCAGTGGAGCCGTCCCACAGGGCCGCTCCACAGCCGAAAAAGCAAAATGAAAAAAGCTCTGTGAGGCTTCACAGAGCTTTTAATCATCAGATCGCACGGGTAACCTTGCCGGAACGCAGGCACCGGGTACAAACATACACATGGCGAGGCGTGCCATTGATAACCGCCTTAACACGCTTGACATTGGGCTTCCAGGGACGATTGGAACGCCGGTGGGAGTGAGAGACCTTGATGCCGAAGGTCACGCCCTTGTCGCAAAATTCGCACTTAGCCATCCGTTGCACCTCCTTGCTGTGACTAACTTCCGCTTGATTCACAAGCATTTAATATAGTAACAGATAAAACCGGAAAATGCAAGCACTATTTGACAAAAAAACAAAAAAATTCGGCCGAGAATCGAAGCGGCAGACCCTCCGCCGCCGGAAACCGGCTCGGGGAGCGGGAAAGCGGGTGCCGCAGGGGAGATGTCCGGGGCGGCAGGCTGCGTTTTTGGTATTGTAAAAACGCCCCCCGTACGATATAATACTGTAAATATAAACCGAGGAACAGGGGGCTTCCATATGGCAGATAAGGTGAAGCGCACCCCCGCCAAGCTCAGCAAGCTGGTGGAGGATTTTGATATGGAGATCGTGTGCCGGGGCAGCGACTATGACCAGCGCACGGTGAGCATTTCCGATATGAATCGCCCGGCCCTGCAGCTGGTGGGCTTTTACGACTACTTCGAGCCCAAGCGCCTGCAGGTGTTCGGCAAGTCCGAGATGACCTTCCTCAAGGCCATGAAGCTGGAGGACCGCCGCCGGGTGTTCGACAACCTGCTGCGCTGCGAGATACCGGCCCTCATCATCGCCCGGAACATGGAGATCTTCCCCGAGCTGCTGGAGATTGCCCGGAAGCACGGCCGCACGCTGCTGCGTTCCGAGCTGAACACCGTGGAGCTGACCAGCCAGATCATCGACTACCTGAACCGGGCGCTGGCCCCTCAGATCACCCGCCACGGCGTGTTGATGAACATCAACGGGCAGGGCGTGCTGCTGTTGGGCGAGTCCGGCATCGGCAAGAGCGAAACGGCCATCGAGCTGCTGAAGCGAGGCCACCGTCTGGTGGCGGACGACGCCGTGGAGATCCGGCGGGTGTCCGACTCCCTCTACGGCACGGCCCCGGAGCTGATCCGCCACTACATCGAGATCCGTGGCATCGGCGTCATCGACGTGCAGCAGCTGTTCGGCATGGGCTCCGTGCAGTTTGATACGGAGCTGGATCTTGTGGTGCAGCTGGAGAAGTGGGTGGACGGTAAGTTCTATGATCGCCTGGGCCTGGGGGAGGAGATGTATTCCATTCTGGGCGTCAAGCTGCCGTATATGATCATCCCCGTCCGACCGGGCCGAAATCTGGCCGGCATCGTGGAGATCGCCACCATGAAGAACCGGCAGATGAAATTCGGCTATAACCCGGCAAGGGATTTCGTGGACCGGGTAGACCGCCAGATCGACGCCCTGACCCGGCAGAGTGAGGAGCAGAAATGAACTATATCGGCATTGACATCGGCGGCACCAACCTGAAGGCGGGGCTGGTGAACGACGAGGGCAGCATCCTCGCCATGGAAAAGCGCAAAATTGCCGAGGTCTCCGACCAGAAAGCACTGGTGGAGGCACTGGTGGCGCTGACTCAGAGCCTGACGGAAAAGGGCGGACTGACGCCGGAGCAGATACGCTCCGTGGGCGTGGGTGTGCCGGGAGCGGTGGAGATCCACTCCGGTGCGGTGCTGTACACCTGCAATCTGCCCCTGCGGAATGTCCCCCTCCGCAAGCTCTTCCACCGGTATCTGCCCTACCCCCTGTATGTGGAGAACGACGCCAACTGTGCGGCGCTGGCGGAATACTACGCCGGAGCCGGCAAGGGCAGCAAGCGCTTTGTCACCATCACGCTGGGGACCGGCGTGGGAGCGGGCATCCTCCACAACGGACAGATCTATCACGGCGCTAACGGCATGGCCGGCGAGGTGGGCCACATGAGCATCGTCTACCACGGGGAACCCTGTCCCTGCGGACGCAGAGGCTGCTGGGAGCGCTACGCCTCCGCCAGCGCCCTGAAGCGCCTGACGGCACGGGCCATGGAGGAGCACCCCGGCAGCATCCTGTGCCGGGTGGTAGCCGAGAACAACGGCAAGGTATCGGGCCAGTCGGCTTTTATCGCCGCACGGGAGGGCGACCCCGTGGGCCAAAGCGTCTGCGACGAGTACATCGGCTATCTGGCGGCGGGAGTCACCAACGTGGTGAACATCTTCCAGCCGGATACGCTGGCCATCGGCGGCGGCGTCAGCAACGAGAGCGACGAGCAGCTGCTGCTGCCCCTGCGGCGGCTGGTGGAGCAGGAGAGCATCCCCTGCAACCGGGACAAACGCACCCGGATCGTCAAGGCCCAGTTGGGCAACAACGCCGGGATTATCGGTGCCGCTCTGCTGGGAAAACGAAAATTACGGAAATAGGAGGCTGGCTATGTGCTGGTATGAGCAGCTGGACGAAAAAGTGCGGGAGTATCTGCCGGATATGACCATGGAGCGGGAGGTCCCCCTCAGCAAGCACACTTCCTTCCGCATCGGCGGCCCCGCCCGGCGGCTGGCCTTTCCCGCCAACCGGGAGCAGCTGGTGATCCTCATGGGACTGGCAGAGAGCTGCGGCGTGAAGCCGTTCCTGCTGGGCCGTGGCACCAATCTGCTGGTGGACGACCGGGGGCTGGACACGCTGGTCATCAAGACGGCGGAGCATATGACGGCGGTGCGGCAGCTGGACGAGGTGACGCTGGAGGCGGACGCCGGCATCCTGCTGAACCATCTGGCGGTGTATGCCCAGCAGCACGGCCTGTCGGGTCTGGAGTTCGCCCATGGCATCCCCGGCACCTTAGGCGGGGCCATATGTATGAACGCCGGAGCCTACGGCGGCGAGATGCGTCAGGTGGTGACGGAGGTGACGGCGCTGCTGCCGGAGGGCGTGCGGCGCTTCACGGCGGAGGAGGCGGCCTTTGGCTATCGACGCAGCGCCTTTCTGGATACGGAGGCGGTGGTGCTGGGCGCCAGACTGCGCCTGACCCCCGATGACCCCGCTGCCATCCGGCGGCGGATGGACGATCTCATGGCCCGCCGCCGCCAGTCTCAGCCGCTGGAGTATCCCAGCGCCGGCAGCACCTTCAAGCGGCCGGAGGGCTACTTCGCCGGGACACTCATCGAACAGACGGGCCTGAAGGGCCTGACGGTAGGCGGAGCGCAGGTTTCCACCAAGCACGCAGGCTTTGTCATCAACGTGGGCGGCGCTACCAGCGCCGACGTGGAGGAGCTGATCCGGCAGGTGCAGCAGGCGGTGTACGCCGCCCACGGCGTGCATTTGGAGCCGGAGGTGCGGATCGTCCGCTGAGAAAGGAACGAGCATGGAAATTCTGATCATCACGGGGCTGTCCGGCGGCGGTAAGAGCCGGGCGGCCTCCTATCTGGAGGATATCGGCTACTACACGGTGGATAATCTGCCGGCGGAGATGATGGTGAAGTTTGCCGACTTCTGCGCTGGGTCCAGCGGACGGTACGACCGGGTGGCGCTGGTGTACGACGTCCGCTCCGGGGAACCCACGGACATCCTTATCGAGACGCTGGAGCGCCTGAAGGCCAGCGGCGTCAACTGCCGGATGCTGTTTCTGGAGGCGGATAACCAGACCATCGTCAACCGCTATAAGGAGACTCGCCGGATGCACCCCCTGCAAAAGAAGGGGGAGAGTGTGGAGCAGGCCATCCGCCGGGAGCGGGAGTGGATGCAGCCGGTGCGGGATCATGCGGATTTCGTGCTGGACACCTCCGCCCTCTCCATCGCCAAGCTCCGCAGCGAGCTGCTGGACCTGTTCGGCCAGCAGGGGGATCGGGGAGGATTAGCTGTCAACATCCTGTCCTTCGGCTTCAAGCACGGCATCCCCATTGAGGCGGATCTGGTGTTCGACGTGCGCTTCATGCCCAACCCCTACTATGTGCCGGAGCTGAAGAACAAGACGGGTCTGGATCAGGCGGTGCGGGACTTCGTGTTCTCCTTCCGCCAGACCAACGATTTCATGGAGCAGCTGGAGAAGATGCTGACTTTCCTGCTGCCCCTGTACGCCGAGGAGGGCAAGTCCGCCCTGGTCATCGCCATCGGCTGCACCGGTGGCCACCACCGCTCCGTGGCGGTGGCCCACGAGCTGGCGGAGTACATCACCGAGGAGGGCTATCAGGTCACGGAGAACCACCGGGACATCTCCCGATAACAGGAGGGACGCTGTATGGAGCCATACCGACAGTCGGTAGCACCGGAACACGGCCCCCGCATTGCCGCCATCGGCGGCGGCACGGGGCTCTCCACGCTGCTGCGTGGCCTGAAGCGTTATACGAAGAATATCACGGCCATCGTCACGGTGGCCGACGACGGCGGCGGCTCCGGGCGGCTGCGGCAGGACCTGGGGATGCTTCCGCCGGGGGATATCCGCAACTGTCTGGAGGCGCTGGCCAATGCCGAGCCCCTGATGGCCCAGCTGATGCACTACCGGTTTCCGGAGGGAGAGCTGGCGGGCCAGAGCTTCGGCAATCTCTTTCTGGCGGCCCTCAACGGCATCATGCCCAGCTTTGACCGGGCGGTAGAGAGCCTGAGTCAGGTGCTGGCCATCACCGGTAGGGTGCTGCCGGTGACCAATGAGAATATCCAGCTGGAGGCGGAGTTTGAAAACGGCGTACGGGTGGTGGGGGAGTCCCGCATCTTTCAGTGCAAGCAGGAGCAGGACTGCCGCATCCGCCGGGTGAATCTGCTGCCCAGCCGTCCCAAGGCCCTGCCGGAGGCAGTGGAGGCCATCCGGGAGGCGGAGATGGTGGTGCTGGCGCCGGGGAGCCTGTATACCAGCATCATCCCCAATCTGCTGGTGGATGGTATCGTGGAGGCCATCCGGGAGTCCCGTGCCCTGAAAATTTACGTCTGTAATGTCATGACGCAGGAGGGGGAGACAGAGGGGTATACTGCCTCGGACCATATCCGGGCGCTGTTTAACCACAGCTGCCCCGGACTCTTCGACTTATGTCTGGTCAACGACGCACCCATCCCACCTTCGGTGATGCGGGGCTATACCCGTGAGGGGGCGGAGCCCATCCTGTGCGACCGGGATGCCTGCGAGGCGCTGGGGGTGGAGGTCATCACTCGCCCCGTGTCCACGGTGGAAAACGGGCTGGTGCGCCATAATCCGGGCCATTTGGCGTGGGAGCTGGTGCGGCTCCACGCCCAGAGAAATATCCGTCTGGTGGAGGATTCCCTCCGCCGGACGCCGAGAAACCGAGTGGAGAAATGAGGAAGGTATGCAGTCATTTGCGGGAAAGGTGAAAAACGAGCTGTGCCGGACGCCGGTGCAGCGCCTGTGCTGCGCACGGGCCGAGGCCTACGGCGTGCTGCTCTACGGCAATACCTTCAGCCCCACGGAGGTGCGGCTCATTACCGAGAGCGCCGACTTTGCCGCCCGGCTGCCCCGGCTGTTCCAGCGGGCCTTCGGCCTGAAATTCGACCGTCTGCCGGAGGAGGAGCGGGGGAAGCTGATCTTCGGCATCACCGACCGGAGCAAGCTGGACCGCATCATCAACCAGCTGGGCTACGATCCCCGGCAGAATCTGGTGCTCCATGTGAACTTCGGCCTGCTGGAGGATGAGTGCTGCCGGACGGCCTTCCTGCGGGGGGCCTTTCTGGCGGGGGGCAGCGTCACCGACCCGGAAAAGCGCTACCATCTGGAGCTGGATACCGGCCATGCGCAGGCCAGCCGGGAGGTGGCGGCCCTGCTGACGGAGATGGGCTTTCTGCCCCACAGCGTCCGCCGGGGTGGCAGCTCCGTTATTTACTTCAAGCAGTCCGAGCATATCGAGGATCTGCTGACCACCATCGGGGCCCCGGCGGCGGCTATGGATATCATGACCGCCAAGGTGGATAAGGAGATCCGCAACGGGGCCAACCGGGCCATGAACTGCGACATGGCCAATGTGAATAAGACCATTGACGCTGCGCTGGAGCAGAAAAATGCCATCCAGCGCCTGCAGGAGAACGGACGGCTGGAGTGCCTGCCGGAAAAGCTGCGGCAGACAGCGCTGCTGCGCCTGCAATACCCGGAGATGTCCCTGTCCCAGCTGGCGGAGAAATGCGACCCGCCGGTGACGAAATCCTGCATGAACCATCGGATGCGGAAACTATTGGAGGAGGCGAAGAAGCTATGATGACGAAGGAAGAGCGGTGCCGTCTGGCCCTTGGCTATCACCGGCAGCACTATAACTGCGGCCAGAGCGTGCTGGGGGCCTTCCGGGACCTGACGGGTCTGACGGAGGAGCAGTGCTGGGGCCTTGGCAGCGGTCTCGGCAGCGGGATGCGCTGCGGCGGCATCTGCGGCGCCGTGTCCGGCGGCGTGCTGGTGCTGGGTCTGCTGCATCCCTACACGGCACAGGAGGGGCCGGAGGGCCGGCGGCGCTCCGTGGAGCAGGTCAAAGAGTTCCAGCGCCGCTTCACCCAGCAGTTTCACCTGCTGAACTGCCGGGAACTGCTGGCGGAGCGTGGCCTGCATCCTACGCCTACGGCGCAGGCGGTAGGGGCCGACGACCACTGCGGAACACTCATCGTCTCGGCGGTGGAGCTGCTGTGTGACTATCTGGCGGAGCTGGACCAAAAATAAGCAGCCGAAATAAGTGACTGAGAACAAAGCGACAGGAGAAGCAGCCAAGGATGAACCTGCGACGGAGGAAAGAGTAGCTATGGGATTTGTGCATCTTCATGTGCATACGGAATACAGCCTGCTGGACGGGGCCTGCCGCATCCGGGACCTTCCGGCCCGCATCAAGGGAATGGGCCAGACGGCGGTGGCCATCACCGACCACGGGGTCATGTATGGTGCCATCGACTTCTACCGGGCCTGCAAGGCGGAAGGCATCCATCCGATCATCGGGTGCGAGGTGTATGTGGCCCGCCGCACCCGGTTCGATAAAGTTCATGAATATGACGCCGAGTCCAGGCATCTGGTGCTGCTGTGTAAAAACGAGACGGGCTACCGGAACCTGTCGTACATGGTGAGTCAGGCATTTGTGGAGGGCTTTTACATCAAGCCCCGCATCGATCTGGACCTGCTGCGCCAGCACAGCGAGGGACTCATCGCCCTGTCGGCCTGTCTGGCCGGGGAGATCCCCAAGCGGCTGGTAAACGGCGACTACGACGGGGCCAAGGAGTACGCCCTGACCATGCAGGAGATCTTCGGGGAGGATAACTTCTATCTGGAACTGCAGGACCACGGCATCCCCCAGCAGACGCTGGTGAACCGGGATCTGCTCCGCATCCATCAGGAGACGGGCATCCCACTGGTCTGCACCAACGACGCCCACTACCTGCGGCCGGAGGACGCCGAGAGCCACGATGTACTGCTGTGCATCCAGACGGGCAAGACCGTAGACGACGAGAACCGGATGCGCTATGAGCCGAGAAACTTCTACCTCCGCTCCACGGAGGAGATGGAGGAGCTGTTCGGCGCCTATCCCGACGCCGTAGCCAACACCCAGCGCATCGCCGACCGCTGCCAAATGGAGTTCACCTTTGGCAAGTATCATCTGCCGGAGTTCCGGCTGCCGCCGGGGGTAGATTCTCCCACCTATCTGCGGCAGCTGTGTGAAAAGGGGTTCACCGAGCGCTACGGCACGGAGCACGAGGACTACCGCCGCCAGCTGGACTACGAGCTGGACATGATCGGACGCATGGGCTTTACGGATTATTTCCTCATCGTGTCGGATTTCGTCCGATACGCCAAGGATGCCGGTATCCCCGTGGGACCGGGCCGAGGCTCGGCAGCGGGGAGCATGGTCTCCTACTGTCTGCGCATCACGGACATCGACCCCATGCAGTACCATTTGTATTTTGAGCGCTTCCTGAATCCGGAGCGGGTATCCATGCCGGATATCGATATGGACTTCGGAGACACCCGCCGGGGCGAGGTGGTGGACTACGTTCGCCGCAAGTACGGCGACGACCATGTGGCCCAGATCGTCACCTTCGGCACCATGGCGGCACGGGCCGCCATTCGGGATGTGGGCCGGGCGCTGAACATGACCTATGCCGAGGTGGATGTGGTGGCTAAGCTGGTGCCAACGGCTCTGCACATCACGATCAAGGATGCGCTGAAGCTGTCCAAGCAGCTCTCCGACCTCTATGAGACGGATGAACGGGTTCGCCGGCTTATCAACATGGCGCAGGCGCTGGAGGGGATGCCCCGCCACGCCTCCACCCACGCAGCCGGTGTGGTCATCACCAAGCGGCCGGTATATGAGTATGTACCGCTGGCCCGGAACGACGAGTCCATCGTCTGCCAGTACACCATGGTGACGCTGGAGGAGCTGGGGCTGCTGAAAATGGATTTTCTGGGCCTGCGGAACCTGACGGTTTTGGACGACGCCGTGAAGATGGTGCAGAAGTACCGACCGGACTTCCGGCTGGCGGATATCCCCATGGACGATGCAGCGGTGTTCGAGATGCTGTCGCAGGGCAAGACCGGCGGCGTATTTCAGATGGAGTCCGCCGGCATGACCGGGGTGTGCGTGGGGCTGAAGCCCCAGAGCATCGAGGACATCACCGCCATCATCGCCCTGTACCGCCCCGGCCCCATGGAGTCCATCCCCCGGTTCATCGCCTGCAAGCACGACCCCAAGCTGGTGGTGTACAAGCACCCTTCCCTCCAGCCCATCCTGTCCGGTACCTATGGGTGCATCGTCTATCAGGAGCAGGTCATCCAGATCTTCCAGCAGCTGGCGGGCTATTCGCTGGGGCAGGCGGACATGGTGCGTCGGGCCATGTCCAAGAAGAAGGCCAAGGATGTGGAGCGGGAGCGGGAGGCATTCCTCCACGGCGACCCCGCCCGGAACATCCGGGGCTGTGTGGCCAACGGCATCCCGGAGGCAACGGCTCAGGCCATCTACGACGAAATCTACGACTTCGCCAACTACGCTTTCAATAAGGCCCACGCCGTCAGCTATGCGGTGGTGGCCTATCAGACGGCGTATTTCAAGCACTACTTCACACGGGAGTACATGGCGGCGCTGCTGACGTCGGTGCTGGATAACTCCGACAAGGTGGCGGAGTACATCGCTGAGTGCCGGGACTGCGGTATTGAGCTGCTGCCCCCGGACGTGAACCGCTCCAGCGACGGCTTCACCGTGGAGGATGGAGGCATCCGCTTCGGGCTGGTGGCCATCAAGAACATCGGCCGGGGCTTTATCCAGACCATGATGCGGCGGCGGGAACAGGACGGCCCCTTCCGGTCGTTTCAGGACTTCTGCCAGCGGATGTTCGACTGCACGGACATGAACAAGCGGGCAGTGGAGAATCTGATCCGCAGCGGTGCCTTCGACTCCATGAAGGTGCGGCGCTCCCAGCTGATCCAGGTCTTTGAAAAGGTGCTGGACAGCATTGCAGAGTCCCGGCGCAAGAACGTGGAGGGCCAGCTGGATCTGTTCGGTATGGCGGCGGGGGAGGACGCCCCGCCGGCGGAGACGCCCCTGCCGGACATTCCGGAGTTCACCGCCGCCGAGCGGATGTTCATGGAGAAGGAGACTACGGGCCTTTATCTCAGCGGCCACCCCATGGCGGATTACCGGGCACTGGCCCGGCAGGCGGGAGCGGTGCCTATCCACACCATTATGGAGGACTTTTCCGCCGAGGACGGGCCTGTCCGGTTCGCCGACGGCCAGAGCATCACCATTGCGGGCATCGTCACCGCCAGCCGCACCCGCACCACCCGCAACAACGCCCTCATGGCCTACGTGACGGTGGAGGATGAGGCGGCATCCATCGAGCTGCTGTGCTTCAGCCGCACCATTGAGCGCTGCGGCAGCTATATGCAGGTGAACAGCCCGGTGCTGGTGCAGGGGAAGCTCTCCGTCCGGGACGAGAAGCCGCCGCAGATCATGTGCGACAGCGTTTATCCCCTGAAGGAGGGGCTGCCGCCCCGGCGGGAGAACCGCCGTCCGGCACAGGAGAACGCCACCATTTATCTGCGGGTCCCCGGCATGGACAGCCCGGCGTTCCAGCATATCAAGCTGGTGATGACCATGTTCGAGGGGGACACGCCACTGAAGATCCGGCTGGCGGACAGCGGCAAGCTGTTGGGGGCCAAGTGCCTGAACCACCCGGCCTTCGTGCAGGAGTGCCGGGAGTGGCTGGGTCCGGAGAACGTGGTGGTGAAAACCGCCTTCACCGAAAAATAAGGCTCTTGCCGCCTGCGGGCAGCGGATGCCGCAAAGCGTGAGATAAGGCCCCGGACACCCATGGGTGTCCGGGGCCTTTTATGCCGGATGGGTCTTGCCGTTGGGATGGAGCAGTGCGCTTACGGAAAATGGGGCAACGGAAAGGGGGAAGGATCAGTGGCAGGCGCAGTAGCTGCGGGTGCTGGCGTAGTCCTTGGGCATCTCCACGGTGTTGGGCGGGAAGAACTCGTTGACCGGGAAGGCCACGCTGCGGAACAGGCCGCAGGGGTCCTCCTGATCGCCGCCGCTGCACTCCGTCTGGGGGATGCAGTAGTCATACACCGGGATCAGCAGCTGGGTGTCCCGTTCCAGCCGCACCAGAGAGAACTGTCCTAAGGTGACATAATACCGACGGCCGCCGTTGTCGTCAAAGAGCAGGGGCTGGTCGAAGCTCTGGGCGATGAAGGCGGGGATCTCCGTCAGGCCGCAGTCGCAGCGGCAGGGCTTGCAGCGGTCCTCGGCACGGGCGTCCAGCACGATGGGGTCCACCGCCTCCACCACCGCCGTGGGCAGGTTGCTGCGGCGGCAGCCGGGGATATCCAGATCGTCCAGCACCGTGTCGGAGGAGAAAATTTTGGCGCTGCCCTCGCTGCCGAAGAGAATGACCCGCTTGTCAAAGACGCACAGGCCCTCCGCCTCGGTACAGCGGGGAGTACCGGTGCCGACCTGGAGAGTGACCCGGTAGAAAAACCGCATATCGATGGAGTAGAACCCCCGGTTGAAGGTGACGGGCTCCACGTCGGTATAGACGTAGAGCAGCTCCGCCGTGCCGCCCCGCACCATCTGGCAGGCCGACAGCACCTCCTGAGCCGATGCCGTGGGGTAAAAGCGCAGATCCTCCACGCAGTCCTTGTCACGGCAGGAGTCGAAGATCTTATGGGTATGGATGCAGACGGCCTCACGCACGCTGCTCAGATCGCAGACCGGGCCGGGCATACCGTTTTCAGGCATAGAAAAACCTCCTATTTAAGTACTCAAGGGCATCGCCCTTTCAATCCAGTCTATGCGTCCGGCCCGGCGGGGTGCGGGAAATGCAGGCGAGGAGGGGAAAAACCTCTGTACAAATCGGAAATTTTTCATTATAATAGGGGTGTATAGAAAAGCCGAAAGGACGTGATCCAATGGGAGTCGGATTTATCCGTGACAAGCTGGAGATCAAGTTTCTCATTTTGTACATTGCCGCCCGTGTGTCGGAGCCGCTGCCGCTGGAGGGGATGCAGGAGCTGACCATGTGCGACGACGGCATTGACTATTTCGATTTTTCGGAGTGTCTGAACGATCTGGTGCAGACGGAGCATCTGCGCCTGACGGAGGAGGGGCGGTACGCCATCACCCCCAAGGGGCTGAAAAACAGCGCCATCTGCGAGTCCAGCCTGCCCTATTCCGTGCGGCTGCGGACGGACAGGAACATCGAGGAATACAACAAGGAGCTGCTGCGGCAGGCGCAGGTGCAGGGGAAGGCCATCCCACGGGAAAACGGCACCTACACCGTGGAATTAAAGCTCAGCGACGATGTGGACAGCCTGATGCGGCTGGAGCTGATGGTGGCCACGGAGGAGATGGCCAAGGATCTGGCGGAGCGGTTTCGCAAGGACCCGGAGCATCTCTATGCCCGTGTGCTGGAGGCCCTGTACGAGGAGCAGAAGTGAAATGACGGAGGGCGGCGGGAGCTGTCCTCCGGTTTTTGGACTTTACAAAATAGAAAATATGTTCTATAATGAAACGGAAACCAAAGGGGGAAGGAGGGAACGCCATGCGAGCCAGACCGATCAGCTGCTGTTTTTCCGGCCATCGGCCCGGTAAGCTGCCGTGGGGCGACGATGAGGGAGATCGCCGGTGTCTTGCGCTGAAGGAGCGGCTGTGGAATGAGATGGAGGCGGCCTGCGAGCGGGGCTATCGCCACTTTATCTGCGGCATGGCCCAAGGGTGTGACCTGTATTTCTGCGAGCTGGCGCTGGCGCTGCGGCAGCTGCACGGCGACGTGACGGTGGAGGCGGCCATCCCGTGTCCCTCGCAGGCGGAGGGGTGGCCGGCGGAGCAGCGGCTGCGGTGGCAGCGGCTGGTGGCGGCCTGCGACTATGAGACGATGGTGCAGCAGCAGTACAGCCCCGGCTGTATGCAGCGGCGCAACCGGTACATGGTGGATCACGCCTCGCTGCTGATCGCCGTACACGACGGGCTTCCCGGCGGTACCCGGCGCACCATCGAATACGCCCTGCGACGGGGCATCGGCATTGTGGATATCCCGGTGGGATAGGCAAAAGCGTGGGACGCCGGAGGGCGTCCCACGCTTTTCTTATATTGCGTTCTGTTGATCTATGCTCTGTCACTTGATGAGTTTCTGGATGGCCTTGCTGTCGGGGGTGCCGGCGGCGGCCAGCAGCTCGAAGAGGGTGGCCTCGCAGGTGGTGAGGAGGATACCCTCCTGTTTGGCCCGCTCCAGTGCCATCCGGTGGTCGGCGGGCTTGCGGCTGGAGAGGCAGTCGGCGACCAGATACGGCTGGTAGCCGTGGGCCTTCAGGTCCATGGCGGTCTGGAGCACACAGATGTGGCTCTCGATGCCGCAGAGCAGCACATAGGGCTGCTGCTCCGGGGGCAGCAGCTTCTCCCGCAGCTGGGGATAAGCGCTGAAGGTGAGCTTTTCCAGATGCTCCGATGTGCCGGCGGCCTCCCGGATGGGGGCCACGGTATCACCCAGACCCTTGGTGTACTGCTGCGTCAGGTACACGGGGACGCCCAGCACCCGCAGACCCTTCAGCAGCTTTACGGTGTTTTGGAGCAGCGTTTCGGGATTGGTCATGGCGGGCAGGATACGCTCCTGATAGTCCACGCAGACGGCGGCGGTTTTTTCTCGGATGATTCGCATAACAGACCTCCTGTTGACTTCTGTGGATAACAAAAAGCCCCGTACCGCTTGGTACGAGGCTTTTTGGCACGCCGTGAGGGATTCGAACCCCCGGCCTTCTGGTCCGTAGCCAGACGCTCTATCCAGCTG
>OJPK01000168.1_pt1 | contig 53535 bp, 32 predicted proteins | sample 1598491 | NCBI WGS metagenome assembly OJPK01 (sample SAMN03922487, study PRJEB24848) | human gut metagenome | isolation source: stool sample | host: Homo sapiens | place: Germany | collected 2011-05 | reverse complement strand
ATCCCGTGCCATCCGTAGTCCCGGCAAAACACCGGCAGCATGGCGAGCGCACCGAGCAGTTCGATCAGAAATGTCCCTCGTAGGATGAACCGTGTCAGCCGGACGATCCCTCCGACCTTCGGCGCTGAGATGGCGTCCTGCATGGTGCTGCGCTGCATCAGAGAGATCCTTCGCCCGGACAGCAGCGCAAACAATGCCGCCACAGTGACAACACCGAGCCCGCCTATCTGAATCAGCGTCAGGATCACCGTCTGGCCAAAGACCGACCAATAGCTGCCGGTATCCTGCACCACAAGACCCGTCACACAAACAGCGGAGGTCGCAGTGAAAAGCGCTTCATGAAATGGCGTTACGCACCCGGCTGTTGTGGAAAGCGGCAGCATCAGCAGCAACGCACCCAACAGAATGACCCCGGCAAAGCCCAATATGATAATTTGAAAAGACGAAAGGTGGTGCTTTCTGCAAACCATTTCTTCCGACATCATCCTCACCCCTTATGAATCGCGCGATTGCTTTATTGTTCGCAGGTCAAACAGACGCCACATTGCCTGACTGTGATGAAGGATACCCTGTACGCACTCAGATCGGAGACCGTGATCTCCAAATTCTGAGCGGTAAAGGAATCGCCCTTACTGGGGACTCTATTCAGCTGCTCCATGACCCAGCCGCCGACGGAAACACTGTCCGATTCCAGCTTGACGCCAAAGAATTCCATAAAATCCTCCAAGCTGACGGAGCAGTCCACGCGGTAGGTATTTTCGTCCAGCTTTTCAAAATCTTCTTCCACCTCGTCGTGTTCGTCCCAAATTTCACCGACCAGTTCTTCCAGAATATCCTCCATCGTAACAATACCAAGCGTCCCGCCAAAATCGTCTACGACTACGGCGACATGGGACTTCTGATGCTGGAGCATTTTCAAAATATCCCGGATTTTTGTGTGCTGATAGACAAACAGCGGCTCCGTCATGATCTCCGCAATAGGCTGATCCGTCATCTTGCCGTTGATATAGAAGTCCTTCTGATGAAGAACGCCGACGATCTGATCGATGGTATCCCGGTAGACCAGCAGACGGGAAAAACGGGACTGTGTAAAGGCTCTGGCAATTTCCTCATGGCTTTCGCCGATGTCCACGGCCTCCAAGTCGATTCGATGGGTCAAAATTTCTGCCGCCGTCAGGTCGCGGAACTCAAGAGCATTGCGCAGCAGCTCGCCCTCGTTTTCGTCAATGCCGCCATCCTGCTCCACGTCCTCCATAAAACGAAGCAACTCCTCGTGGGACATTTTTGCATCGTCATCTGTCTTGAAGAAGCGGGAAACCAGCTTTTTCCACTGGGAAAAGAGAAAATTCAACGGTGTCAGCACCCAAATCCAAAGGCGGATAAAGGGCGCGCTGAACAAAGCAAAGCGTTCAGGGGTGTCCTTTGCAATACTCTTGGGGGTGATCTCACCAAAAATCAAAACAACGATCGTTACGACGACCGTAGAAACCGTCGCGCCGATGTCGCCGTAAAGTCCGACGAACAGAAGTGTGCCGATGGACGCCACCATGATATTGACGATATTGTTGCCGATCAGGATGGTGGAGATCAGCTTGTCATAATCTTCGGACAGCTTGAGCGCCAGCGCTGCCCGCTTGTTTCCGTTGTCCGCCAACACCTTGAGGCGGGTCTTATTCAGAGACGAGAATGCCGTTTCTGTGGCGCTGAAATAGGCGGACATGACGATGCAGGCCACCATTGCGAAAATGCTTCCAAAATAATTCATTTCAAACCCCTTTATGTTCTGTTCATACGATCATTCCATGCAAAAAAGACACACCTATACCCGATACCGCAGCAAAGGGCGTAGATATGCCACATACGAACAGACCATATAAGAGCAGTTACCGTTATCGTCGCTACTGTCATTTTCCACGGATTTCTTTTTCCTTTTTGCTGTGTGCTTATTGTGTGCTTATATTATAGCATTTTTCCGGTGTAGATTCGGTAAAGAAACGAGTGCGGCGCAATCTCCTCCTGTGAGAAATCTTGAAGCGCTTCCGCTTATGCGATATAATAACTGCTGGCAGTTATTTATACCACTGGATTTAAGCCGTTTTTCTCCCGGGCTTCGCCCGAAACCGAAAAATATGGCGTATGATACCGCAATAAATTTCAGGAGAAGCATGATGAAGAGTCGACAGCGACAAAAGGATACTCTATTTTCGATCCTTATTTTTTGCAGTGCCTTTGCCGTCAATTTGCTGATTCAGAAGCTCTTTACCATGCAGACGCTGGTACCCATGATCTTTGTGTTCGGCGTGTTTTTGATCTCGCTGAAAACCCACGGGTATTGCTATGGCATCACTTCGGCAATTGTCAGCGTATTTGCGGTGAATTTTGCCTTTACCTATCCCTATTATGTCTTCGACTTTTTCGTGGGGGAAAGCATCTTATCTGCCGTCATTATGCTGGCAGTTGCCGTTTTCACCAGTACGCTGAACAGCCGCATTCGGGATCAGGAAAAGCTGCGGGCAGAGAATGAAAAAGAGCGAATGCGGGGCAATCTGCTGCGGGCGATTTCCCATGATCTGCGCACACCACTCACCTCTATATACGGGTCCTCCTCCACGCTGATCTCCAAGTATGATGCGCTGCCAAAGGAGCAGCAGCTCAAGCTGTTGGGAGAAATTCAGGAGGACAGCGAATGGCTCATCCGCATGGTTGAAAATCTTCTGTCGGTTACAAGAATCGACGGCGCGAAAGTGGAAGTCGTGAAGACACCCACGGTTCTGGATGAGCTGATTGACTCGGTTCTCATGAAGTTTTCCAAAAAGTATCCGAATCAGAAGGTCATCACACAGATACCGGAGGAATTTGTGGACATTCCCATGGATTCGCTCCTTATTGAACAGGTACTGCTGAATCTTCTGGAAAATGCCGTATTCCACGCAAAAGGCATGACGGAGCTGACGCTTTCCGTTTCTCTTGTGGGGGATAAGGCGGTATTTGAGGTTGCCGACAACGGCTGCGGCATCCCGGAGGATGCACTTCAAAAGATTTTCACCGGAAGTTATGAAAAGTCCGCTGCGCCGGTGGACGGGACCCGCAGCAATATGGGGATCGGACTATCCGTGTGCGCCGCCATCGTCAAGGCGCACGGCAGCGAGATCACTGCGGAAAATAGGAAGGGCGGCGGCGCGGTATTCCGCTTTGCTCTGGAAAGAGGGGGTGAGGACGATGGGCAATAACAAGTACAAAATTCTGATCGTAGAGGATGAGGCCAACATCCGAAGCTTTATCAAAGCCAATCTGGAAACCAGCGACTATCAGGTGCTCTGTGCGGAAACCTGCGAGCTTGGCATGATGATGTATGCCTCCCATCATCCGGACCTCATCCTTTTGGATCTTGGTCTGCCGGATCGAGACGGTATGAGCTTGATTCAAGAAGTTCGGGAGACAGACACCGTGCCCATCATTGTGCTTTCCGCCCGTTCCAACGAGAGGGACAAGGTGGAGGCGTTGGATCTGGGGGCGAATGATTATATCACCAAGCCCTTTGGCACGGAGGAATTGCTGGCTCGTATCCGTGCCGTTCTCCGCAGCCATCGGCACAGCGAAGAGAAGGAAAGTTCCCATGGTGGGAAATTCCGCCTGCAGGACTTGCTGATCGATTACGATACACGGCAGGTTTTTGTAGGGAAAGAGGAGATCGACCTGACCCAGACGGAATACAACATCATGGCGTTTCTCTCCGTTCACGCCGGAAAGGTACTGACGTATGCCGCCATCATTCGGGCGGTCTGGGGGTATTCGGACTATGGCAGCGTCAAAAAGCTGCAAGTCAACATGAAGAACATCCGCAAGAAAATGGGCGTGACGCCCGGCGAAAAACGCTACATCATCAACGAGCTTGGCGTCGGATACCGTATGCTGGCGGAGGATGAGGCATAGCGCTGCCAAAGTTCTGCGCCGCTTGACAGGCGTGTACAATACAAATGAGCTTTTTCCGTTTCTATCCCAAACGGAGAAGGCTCATTTTTGTTTGAAGGATCAAAGGAGTGAAACGCCTTGTATCTCTCTGCGCCGGTGCGCAGGGCAGCTTGAATATTCTTAGTAATGTTGCAGCAGGCGATTTTCGCAACTGCGTACCGCCGGTTCCTCTACGCCATTTTTACGCCATTTCTGCGTGGGGATGCGTAGGGAAATAGGAACTTTTATGTTTTGACTTCATCCGAAAATGCCTGCCCTATCAAGCTTTATCGGCATTTGTGCGTTTGCGGAGAGTTTCAGAAACAGGCTCGCTTTCGCCGATACCTAATTTCATAGTTTTTCGCTCTCCTTATGCTTTAGAGGCGGCAGAGCCGCCAGTTTTACCGGATAGAGGCGCCCCGGCAGGCCGATGCCCACCGAGACGAAGCGTAAAATCGCCGGGAGGACAAGCTGTCAGGCGTGTTTACCCTTGCTCATTACTGATATTATCATACCATGTCGGCGGCAGATGCACAATAGGAAAAAGGCTCCGGCGGCGCAAAATCTCCTCCCCTTCGGCACAGACGGGGGCAGGAGAGCCCTGCGGCCCGTGTGGGCGCAGGGCTTTCTCCCGATGAAGCTTAGTCCTTCTTATTCTTGCGCTTAGTGACAAGCAGCACCACCAGCACGATGATGCCCACGCCAGCCACAGCCAACACAACCCACAGGGCGGTCACGTTGCTGCTGTCGCCGGTGCGGGGGTATCGGGCGTAGTGGGTTTCTCCGGCTGGGCGGGCCGGGAAGGCTCACCCGGCTTGCCGGGCTCCACAGGCGTGGTGGGCTCCTCAGCGCCGCAGCGGCTGCACTTGCCGTCCTTGTAGTCGTGGCCCAGAGCGGGGATGGTCTCCCCCTTCTTCACCACCGTCTGGCAAACCTTGCAGACCTCGTTACCGGTATAGCCGTCCTCGGTGCAGGTAGCAGCCATAGCACCCACCAGCTCCGTATCGTGGCCGGTAGCGGGGATGGTCTCGCAGCCGGAGATCACCTTGCCGCAATCGGTGCAGCGGACACCGGCGGTAAGGCCGGTCTCTGTGCAGGTGGCGGGTACCTCCGGCACCTGCGCGGTCTTGCCGGTATGGGCGCAGGCGGTGAGGGTCACAGAGGTGACGCCGGACACCAGCCGCTTTCCGGCGGCGCTGCCATACTGGTCGGCGCTGATACCGTAGCAGAAGCGGATGCTTCCGCTGTTCTCGGCCTTGGCGGCCACCTCCTCCAGCGTACCGGTGCCGGAGGCCCAGGTCAGGGCCAGTGCCGCCGGGGCATCGATCTTATCGCCGTCGGCAGTGACATAGTAGCGGCAGCTGGTGTAGTCCACATAGGACAGCTGGGCACTGAAGCCCGTGGCATCCGCCGCCGTGATGTACATCTCCTCCCGGAAGGAGGCCCCGGCGCTTTGCAGCAGGGCATCCAGCGTCACATACTCCGTGGCGGCCACCAGATTCTCGGTACCCTTCTTCCAGAACTGGTAACCTACGGCGCCGCCGGAGGCCTTGGAGAGATTGCCGATGCCGTCTCACCAGGGCTTGCCCGTCTCCTCATACCGCAGCAGGGAGATGTCCGCCCCCAGGCGGATGGTCTTGCCGGCGAAGTCGGCGGTATTGCTGTTGACCAGCTCTGCCGCACCCGTCAGCTGCCGGAGTGGTCAGGGTGAACTCGGTATCCGTCCCGTTATACCACGAGAGATCCACTGCCCCGTCCCAGCGGGTGGCGGAGAAGTATTCCACCATGACCTGCTCTTCCGTTACGCCCTCCGGCAGGATATAGGCGTAGTCGGAAGCCGTCTCGGTAAAGGCCGCTCATTGCCTTCGCCGTCCGTATAGTGGATGGTGGCAACGTCATAGCCTTCCCGCCGCTCTGCCTGCACCTGCCCGTCCAGAGCCGAGACCGGCATCACCAGACTCAGCACCATGCACAAAGTCAGCAGCAGCGCCGATACACGCTTCCTGTGTTGCTTTATGTATAGGTCCCTTCCTCTCTGAAAATTTTTATATGCAGCCCCACAGGGCATGATATACAGCTTCACGGCTTGGCCGGGTCATAGACGCAGCTGCGGACCGCGCCGCCGGTGACCGGCACCTGCGCCACCGTCAGAGGGATACGGTACAGGGTGTGCAGCAACTCCTCCGTCAGCATCTCCTCCACCGGGCCGCAGGCCGCCACCGTGCCGCCGTGGAGGGCCAGCACATGGGTGGCAAAGCGAAGGGCGTGCTCCGGATCATGGGTGGACAGCAGCACCGTGTAGCCCTGCTCCGTCAGGCGGCGCACCTGCTGCAGGAGCCTAAACTGGTTGCCGTAATCCAGATTGGCGGCAGGCTCGTCCATCAGCAAGATCCTCGCCTGCTGGGCCAAGGCCCGTGCAATGAGGGTCAGCTGCCGCTCGCCGCCGGAAATGCGGCGGATGCCCCGGTCTGCCAGCGGGGCGATGCCCACCAGCTCCATCATGCGCTGCGCCGTCTCCAGCTGCTGCCGTCCCGGCTGCCGCAGAGGCTCCAGCCCTCCGGCGGCGCCCATAAGCACCGTGTCCCGGACGGTGTAGTCGAACAACGGCTGGCTGGACTGGGGGATATACGCTGCCAGGCGGGCCAGCTCCCGCCGGGGCAGATGCCGCACGTCCTGCCCGCACAGGGAGATGCTCCCCTGATAGTGGGGCAGAAAGCCCAGCATACAGCGGAACAGGGTACTCTTCCCCGCCCCGTTGGGCCCCAGCACTGCCACCAGCTGTCCGGGCTCGGCCCGGAAGCTGACATCCCGCAGCACCGGGTGAGCGCCGTAGGAAAAGGAGAGTCTCTCCACGTCAATGCTCATGCCGTCGCCCTCCCGTGATGATGAGATACAGAAACAGCGGCGCTCCCACGAAGGCCGTCAGGATACCCAGAGGCAGCTCACCGGTGGTCACCAGCCGAGCGATGTCATCCACCGCCAGCAGGAAAGCCGCTCCAAACAGGGCCGCCGCCGGGATCAGCCGCCGGTAGTCGTAGCCGAACAGCATACGACAGAAGTGGGGGATCACCAGACCCACCCAGCCGATCATGCCGGACACCGCCACGCTGGCGGCGGTCAGCAGCGTGGCGCACAGGATCACCACCAGACGCAGTGCTCCCGTCCGCACGCCCATGGACTGGGCCTCCTCCTCCCCCACCGTCAGCAGGTTCATCCGCCAGCGCAGGAGAAACAGCGGCAGCAGTCCCACCGCCACCGGCAGCACCAGAAAGCGCACGTCCTCGGCCTTGATGGAGCTGAGGCTGCCCATGAGCCAATAGGTGATGGCAGGCAGCTGCTGTTGGGTATCCGCCACCAGCTTGATAAAGGACGTCCCGGCGGAAAACAGGGAGGAGATCATCATACCCGCCAGGATCAACGCCACCGTGGGGTCTGAGTGAGACAGACGGCTCACCAGCCACGCCGCCGCCACGGCCAGCAGACCGAAGCAGAAGGCGGACAGGGAGATGCCGAAATACCCGCCCCCCAGCAGGATAGCCAGCGCTGCGCCGAAGCCTGCGCCGGTGGAGGCCCCCAGAATATCCGGCGACACCATGGGGTTGCGGAACATTCCCTGATAAGCCGTGCCGGAGACGGCCAGCGCCGCACCCACCAGCGCTGCCGCCGCAATGCGGGGCAGACGGATGGCAAACACCACCTTCTCGTCGCTGACGGACCAGTCCGCAGCGCCGCCGGTGAGCCTTGTCCACAGCATATGCAGGAGCTTATCCGCAGACAGACCGTAGCGCCCCACCAGCATGGAACCCAGCAGAAGCAGCAGGCACACCCCGCCCAGCAGGAGAAAGCGCCGCCGGTAGGTCCTCCCGGCCATCAACTTCTCCATGGGTCAGTTCCCCGCCGCATTGGGGACGATGTAATCGGTGCCGGTCCTGGCATCATAGTACACCTCACCCCGCTCTCTCAGCAGCTCCGCCAGCCACCAACCCAGTGAAAACACGGAAAACGCCAACAGCAGCAGGCAGATCACCACCGGAATCTCCATGGCGCTGGCTGCTGCCCGCAGGATATTGTGAAACAAGGTACTCATTTATTCGTCCCTCTCTTTTTTGAAATACAGCACCCGTGCGCCGTCGCCGGGTTCGCCGGTGATGCCGCCCTTCTCGTCGTAGACGGGCATCAGATGGGCCGGAAGATCCTCGAAATAGTACCGGGGCCGGAACAGCTCGGACCTCGTAAAGGAGGTGAAGGCCCCACGTCCTGATCCCGTGTATCGAACTGCACCGACCGTACGTCGTTCAGATGGATGCGGGTATACTCCAGCAGCTCGTCGATGTGGATGCCGTAGGCAGAGTCCACCACCACCCGGTAGTCTCCCTCCCCCGTGGGACGGAAGAAGGTATATGCCTCGTAGTACATGGTGAGGTTCTCCTGAAGTTCTGTCCCGTGGTACGTCCCCGCCTCCACATACTGGCTGCTGTCCATGCCGTAATAGCCTACTTCACCGTCAGGGTGTCGGTGGCGATGCCGCCACAGGGTCAGCCGCCTCAGGCGGATATTGCACTTCTTCCTCGCAGGTTCTCCTCCCCGTATGGGGTCACGTCCGCAGGGTGGATCGGCTCAGCATCCCGGCCGCCTCCTCCGCCGACAGGTCATAGTGCCAGAACAGCTGGTAGTACTCCTGTGCCACAGCCGTCATATCGTAGTCATACAGCTGGGGGTACAGCAGATTCCCAAGCCACCAGATGCCCAGCACCCGGTTCACCGACGGCGGGGAACTCATCCAGTCGTAGGGCAGGCCCGGTATCTCGTAGTACCGCCCCTGCTGCACGGCGGTGAGGCCCGCCCAGTCCCCTTCCGTCAGGGTATCGTAGGGGCCGCCGGAGGACAGCAGAATAACATCCGGCTCCACGGCGTATACCTCCTCCAGACTGACGGTGGTACCGCCGCCCCGGTTGGTAACTTCTTCCGGGATGATGGCGTTCACCGCCCCCACAAGGTCGATGACATCCGCCTGTGCGGACCCGGCTGCGTTGCAGGCAAGGCCCGTGGATCCGGTGCCGAAGAGCACCTTGAGTCGCTGAGACTCCGGGATTTTTGCGGCGTTGGTCTGGGCCATGGTGACAGTGCGGTCAATGAACTGCGCCAGTTCCTCCGCCTGCTCCTGCCGCCCCAGAATGTCCCCCAGCGTCCGGTAGGCCGCCGCCATATCATCCAGATCCGCTTCGATGAAGATGGTGGGGATGCCCGTCTGCTTCTGAATGGTGTCCATGTCCTTGGCGATGCTGTCCTTGGCGTCGCCCAAGTCGATAATGAGCTGGGGCTGGGCGGCGATGAGGGACTCCATATTCAGGCTGGCCTTGCTGCCGTAGAATTGGCCGAAGGTGGGCAGATACCGCATCTCCTCCGGAAAATAGGACATCTGTGCAGTGCTGGGGCTGCTGCTGAGCCCCACAAGCAGGTCATAGGCCACCGGCATCAGGATCATCTGGGCTGTGGAGCCGCTGGGTGCGATGCGGGTAATCTCGGCAGGGATCTCCACCTGCCGTCCGGCGGAGTCGGTGATCATCCGGGTCTCCACCCCTTTCAGGGGGTCGTAGCCCGTCTGCTTGCCGCCGCAGCCAACCAGCAGCCACAGGCACAGCGCCAGTACCAGCGATATCCACCGCTTTCCACTCGTTCTCTTCACCGTTTTTCCTCCGTTATCCTCATTTGCATATCACGCTCGCCGAAAAGAGCGCCGCACCATGGCGGCAGTCTTTTCTATCGTAAGTCTATTTTACCATCTGCCCCGGCAAAAGAAAATATCCTTTTCGCAAAGCAGAACATAATTCCGTATGGCGGAACGCCCTACGCATTATAGCCCAGCTCCCGGCTGAGACTCCCGGCGGCGGCGCAGACCATGTCCACCGCCTCCTCGAACTCCCCGGAGGTAACATGGCGAAACAGGCCCACCACCGTCAGGGTGTAGCGCATCTGCCCCTCCCTGTCGAACACCGGAGCCGACACGGACCGCAAGCCGATCTTGTACTCGCCGTTTTCGATGGCGCAGCCCTTCCGGCGGATGTGTTCCAGCTCCTCCAGCAGATCCGGCAGGGTCACGATGGTATGGGGGGTAAAGGGATCCATGCCCTGACCGTTCATCAGATAGCGCACCGTGGCATCCGGTAGCTGGGACAGCAGCAGTTTCCCCTGCGACGTGGCGTGAAGGGGCGTACGGCCGCCGATCTCCGAGGCCACCTGGATCCCCGTGCCGCTGACCCGCTGGTCGATGACCACGATGTCGCTGCCCTCCACGCAGGAGAGCAGGGCCGTATACTGGGTCTGTTGGGCCAGCCGTTCCAAATGGGGGCGGGCGCAGCGGGTGATCTCCCACGCAGCGGACACGCCGCAGCCCCACTCGAACAGCTTTGTCCCCAGGTAGTACCGGCCATCCGACTCCTGCCGGATGCAGCCGTAGCTCCGCAGGGTGGCCAGCAGCGAGTGGATGGTGCTCTTGGGGTAGCCGGAGGCCTGACTCAGCGCCTGAAGGGTCATGGGGACCCGGCTCCGGTTCAGCAGCTCCAACAGCTCCAGCGCCTTGCCCAGCGACCGCACGCTTCCCTTTTCCTGCGGCATCATACGTCCTCCTTCCGCCGGGGGATGGGCCGAAAGTCCGGCTTTCCCGGCAAGCTGCCGGGCAGCCCTCGCTCCATAGGCGGCGGTGGTGGCACCTCGTCGTCCCGCTCCCCGGCATAGAAGGCCCGGTTGTTCTCCACCAGCTCCGCCAGCGTCACCGGACGATAGCGGTTCACATCCACTCCGGCATTCAGCACACGGGGCAGCTGCCGCAGCAGCTCATAGTCCCGGCCCCGTCCGTGGTGGAGGTGTCCGTGGATCATGTAGCCCCGCTTGTGGTACAGCATGGGATAGTGGCACAGGAGGATGTGCGTCTCCCCGTCGTCGATCTCGTTGAAGTCCGTCACCGTCTCGAACCAGCGGTACAGCCGCCCGGCGTCCTCATAGCCGGTGTCGTGGTTGCCACGGATCAGGTGCTTATGGCCCGACAGCCGCTCCAGCAGCTCTCCCGGCATCCGGCCACCGTTCCAGCCGATGTCTCCCACCAGATAGACGGTGTCCTCCGGACCCACGGTGTCGTTCCAGTTTTTCACCAGTGCCTCGTCCATCTCCTCTACAGTGGCAAAGGGCCGGGAGGGAAGCAGCTGTGCATAGTGAAAGTGCAGATCGGCGGTATAGTAGATCATGGCGCTCTCCCTTCTCCGGCGGATATTTTTCTCTATCATACCGTTTCCGCCGGTCTGCGTCAAGAGTTCATTCCGTATGGCGGAATTTTTCTGCGTTTTTCCGGCCTCAGATTCCGCTATGCCGTCGAAATGACCAATTCCCCCGGAAATGGGCCAACGCAGCCCATCGGGAAAAGCCTCCGTTTCCGGGCAGAAAAAAGAGCGCCCCGCAGGGCGCTCTTTTCAGTACGTTATGATAGGGATCGCTTACTCCTCCGTCTCGTCGGCAGGCTCTTCCGCAGACATGTTCTCCTCCATGGATACGCTGTCGGCAGCGCCCTCCTCAGGCACCAGCTCCTCAGCGAAATGGCGGTAGGCGTTCAGGCCGGCGCCGGCGGGGATCAGCTTACCGATGATGACGTTCTCCTTCAGGCCCACCAGATGGTCCACCTTGCCCTTGATGGCGGCCTCGGTCAGAACCTTGGTAGTCTCCTGGAAGGAGGCGGCGGACAGGAAGGAATCGGTGGCCAGAGATGCCTTGGTGATACCCATCAGCAGTTGGGTATAGGTGGCCTCCTGCAGCGGCTCACCGGTCTCGGCGTTGACCTCACCGGCGGCGATGCGGGCCCGCACCTTGGCGTTCTCGTCCTCCACCTCCAGCACGTCGGCCATGGCGCCGGACAGCAGGCCGGTGGCGTCATTGGCGTCCTCCACACGGACCTTGCGCATCATCTGGCGGACAATGACCTCGATGTGCTTATCATTGATGTCCACGCCCTGCTGACGGTACACCTTCAGGACCTCCTGAATGAGGTAGTTATGCACCGCCGAAGCGCCACGGATCCGCAGCACATCGTGGGGATTCAGTGCGCCGTCCTGCAGCTGGCGGCCCTTCTCGATGACCTCGCCGTCCCGCACCTGCAGACCGGTGTGGGGCATGGAGTAGGTCCGGGTATCGCCGTCGTCGGCGGTGACGATGATGTTCAGCAGGCTGCCCTTGGTGGCATCCTCGAAGCGGACCTTACCGGCGATCTCCGACAGGGTGGCCATCTTCTTGGGCTTGCGGGCCTCGAACAGCTCCTCCACTCGGGGAAGACCCTGGGTGATGTCGCCGCCGGCCACGCCGCCGGTATGGAAGGTACGCATGGTCAGCTGGGTACCGGGCTCACCGATGGACTGTGCGGCGATGATGCCGACGGCCTCGCCGGGTCCCACCGGCTTGGAGGTGGCCAGATTCATGCCGTAGCACTTGGCGCAGATACCGCTGTGGGCCTTGCAGGTCAGCACGGTGCGGATCTCGGCGGAGTGGATATCGAACTTCTCCAGCAGGGCGGCGTCGTCCTCGGTCATCATGTGATCCTTGGAGATCAGCACCTCGTCGGTGCCGGGCTTCAGGATGTCCCGCACCGGGAAGCGGCCCTTGACACGCTCGGAGAACTTCTCGATGACCTGGCCGTTCTCGCTGATCTCGGACACCACGATGCCCTTGTCCACGCCGCAGTCATCCTCACGGATGATGACATCCTGGCACACGTCCACCATGCGGCGGGTCAGATAACCGGAGTCTGCGGTACGCAGAGCCGTATCGGCCAGACCCTTACGGGCGCCACGGGAGGAGGTGAAGTAGTCCAGCACGGACATACCCTCACGGAAGTTTGCCTTGATGGGGATCTCGATGGTCTTACCGGCGGTGTTGGCCATCAGGCCACGCATACCGGTCAGCTGACGGATCTGCTTCATGGAGCCACGGGCGCCGGAGTCAGCCATCATGAAGATGGGATTATACTTATCCAGACTGGCGGTCAGGGCGTCGGTAACGTCGTTGGTGGTCTTTTCCCACTCACGCACCACCAGCTTGTAGCGCTCCTCGTCGGTGATGAAGCCCATGTTGTACTGGTCCTCGATATCCACCACTCGCTGCTCCGTCTCGGCAATGAGGGAGTACTTCTTCTCGGGTACCGTCATATCCGCAATGGAGATGGTGATGGAGCCACGGGTGGAGTACTTATAGCCGGTGGCCTTGATGTTGTCCAGCACCTCGGCGGCGATGGTAAAGCCATACTGCTTGATGGTGCGGTCCACGATCTTGCCCAGCAGCTTCTTGCCGCAGGTCTCGGTGATCTCATAGTCAAAGAACTTATCGGAGGGCGTACCGTCCTCGTTGAAGCGCTTGACAAAGCCCAGATCCTGGGGGATGTTGCGGTTGAAGATGATCCGGCCGGGAGTCGCCCGCACCACATGGCGCAGCGTCTCGTCGCCCAGTTTCTTCTCCACCCGCACCCACACAGGCTGGTGGATGCCGATGATGTGCTCGTTGTAGGCCATCAGCACCTCGTCCTCGTCCCGGTAGATGTTGAGGCGGTTCTGCTCCTTCTCCTCGTCGGTGAGCTCGTCGTAGCTCTTACCGGCCAGCGCAAAGTCGATGCCCTCGGGCCAGAACTCGTCGTTGGTCATCTGGCACATACCGTTTTCAAACCGCTCGAAGGTCAGGTAGTAGGAGCCCAGCACCATATCCTGCGTAGGCACGGTGACGGGGCCGCCGTCCTGCGGACGCAGCAGGTTGTTGGCCGACAGCATCAGCAGACGAGCCTCGGCCTGAGCCTCGGCGGACAGGGGGACGTGGATCGCCATCTGGTCGCCGTCGAAGTCGGCGTTGAAGGCGGTGCAGTTCAGGGGGTGCAGCTTCAGGGCGCGCCCCTCCACCAGCACCGGCTCGAAGGCCTGAATGCCCAGACGGTGCAGCGTAGGCGCACGGTTGAGCATCACGGGGTGATCCTTGATGATCTCGTCCAGAGCGTCCCACACCTCGGTGCGGCCCTTATCCACCATCTTCTTGGCGGACTTGATGTTGTTGGCGGAGCCGTCCTCCACCAGCTTCTTCATGATGAAGGGGCGGAACAGCTCCACGGCCATCTCCTTGGGTACGCCGCACTGGTAGATCTTCAGCTCGGGGCCCACCACGATCACGCTTCGGCCGGAGTAATCCACACGCTTGCCCAGCAGGTTCTGGCGGAAGCGGCCCTGCTTGCCCTTGAGCATATCGCTCAGGGACTTGAGGGCACGGTTATTGGCGCCGGTGACGGGACGGCCACGGCGACCGTTGTCGATGAGGGCATCCACGGCCTCCTGCAGCATCCGCTTTTCGTTGCGGACGATGATGTCGGGGGCGTTGAGCTCCATCAGGCGCTTGAGGCGGTTATTGCGGTTGATGACCCTGCGATACAGGTCGTTGAGGTCAGAGGTAGCGAACCGGCCGCCGTCCAGCTGCACCATGGGGCGCAGCTCCGGGGGGATCACCGGCAGCACGTCGATGACCATCCACTCCGGCTTGTTGCCGGACAGGCGGAAGGCATCCACCACCTCCAGCCGCTTCACCACACGGGCCTTCTTCTGGCCGGAGACGGTTTTCAGCTCGGCGTGGAGCTGCTGGCTCAGGCCCTCCAGATCCACCTGCTGCAAAAGCTTCTTCACGGCCTCGGCGCCCATACCGGCATCAAAGTCATCCTCATACTTCTCCCGCATATCCCGGTATTCCTTCTCGGAGAGGATCTGGTTCTTCACCAGCGGCGTCTCGCCGGGATCGGTGACGATATAGGCGGCGAAGTACAGCACCTTCTCCAGAATGCGGGGGCTGATGTCCAGCAGCAGGCCCATCCGGGAGGGGATACCCTTGAAGTACCAGATATGGCTGACGGGGGTAGCCAGCTCGATGTGGCCCATGCGCTCACGGCGCACCTTGGCCCGTGTTACCTCCACGCCGCAGCGGTCGCAGATCTTGCCCTTATAGCGGATCTTCTTATACTTGCCGCAGTGGCACTCCCAGTCCTTGGTGGGCCCGAAGATGCGCTCACAGAACAGGCCGTCCCGCTCCGGCTTCAGGGTGCGGTAGTTGATGGTCTCCGGCTTCTTCACCTCGCCGTAGGACCACTCACGGATCATTTCCGGAGAAGCGATTCCGATTTTAATGGCGTCAAATGTTGCGTAACTCATAGTATGCTGCTCCTCCTGTCCTTAAAATTCTTCCCCGTCGCCGTCGTAGGAAGCGTCCACTTCCTCGTCGGCCACGTAGTCAAAGCCCGCATCCGCCAGCTCGTTGTCGTCGGCATAGCGGTTCTGGCGCTCGTCGTCGGCATCCATCCGGGCCAGATTGAAGGTATCCAGAGCGTCCTCGTCCTCCTTCAGCTCGATCTGGTTGCCGTCCTCGTCCAGCACCTGAATATCCAGGCACAGGGACTGCAGCTCCTTCACCAGCACCTTGAAGGACTCCGGCACGCCGGGGGTCGGCACGTTGTGGCCCTTGACGATGGCCTCGTAGGTGCGGACACGGCCCGTCACATCGTCGGACTTGACGGTGAGGATCTCCTGCAGGGTGTAGCTGGCGCCGTAGGCCTCCAGCGCCCACACCTCCATCTCACCGAAGCGCTGGCCGCCGAACTGGGCCTTGCCGCCCAGGGGCTGCTGGGTCACCAGAGAGTAGGGGCCGGTGGAACGGGCGTGGATCTTATCATCCACCAGATGGTGCAGCTTCAGGAAGTACACATAGCCCACCGTGACCTTGTTGTCAAAGCGCTCGCCGGTGCGGCCGTCGTACAGCCAGCTCTTGCCCTCCGGGTCCAGACCCGCCAGCTGCAGAGCCTCGGAAATATCCTTATCGGTGGCGCCGTCGAAAATGGGGGTAGCCACCTTCCAGCCCAGAGTCTTGGCGGCGTAGCCCAGATGGACCTCCAGCACCTGACCGATGTTCATACGGGAGGGAACGCCCAGGGGGTTCAGCACGATATCCAGCGGCGTGCCGTCGGGCAGGAAGGGCATATCCTCCTGAGGCAGCACACGGGACACAACGCCCTTGTTGCCGTGACGGCCGGCCATCTTGTCGCCCACCTGGATCTTGCGGCGCTGAGCGATGTAGACACGGACCACCTGATTCACGCCCGGCCCCAGCTCGTCGCCGTTTTCACGGGTAAATACCTTGGCATCTACGATGATGCCGCTCTCGCCGTGAGGCACCTTCAGGGATGTATCACGGACCTCACGGGCCTTCTCGCCGAAGATGGCCCGCAGCAGGCGCTCCTCGGCGGTGAGGTCGGTCTCGCCTTTGGGGGTGACCTTGCCCACCAGAATGTCCCCGGCGTGGACCTCGGCACCCACCCGGATGATGCCCCGCTCGTCCAGATCCTTCAGAGCATCCTCGCCCACGTTGGGGATGTCACGGGTGATCTCCTCAGGCCCCAGCTTGGTGTCACGGGCGTCGATCTCATATTCCTCGATATGGATGGAGGTATACACATCCTCCTTCACCAGCCGCTCGTTGAGCAGCACGGCGTCCTCGTAGTTGTAGCCTTCCCACGTCATGAAGCCCACCAGAATATTGCGGCCCAGAGCAATCTCGCCCTCCTGCGTGGCAGGGCCGTCGGCCAGCACCGTGGGATCGTCGCCGCCGTGGACCCGCTCGCCCACGGAAACGATGGGCTTCTGGTTGATGCAGGTGCCGTGGTTGGAGCGCAGGAACTTGATGAGCTTATAGTCCTTGGTCTCGCCGGCGTCATACTTGACGGACACGTTGGTGGCGTCCACCTTGGTGACGATACCGTCGCCCTCGGCCAGCACCGCCACGGCGGAGTCCAGGCAGATCTTGTGCTCCATACCGGTGCCCACGATGGGGGCCTCCGGCCGCAGCAGAGGCACGGCCTGCCGCTGCATATTGGCGCCCATCAGCGCACGGTTGGCGTCGTCGTTGGGCAGGAAGGGGATCATGGCCGTAGCGATGGACACCATCATACGGGGGGAGATGTCCATATAGTCCACGTACTCCGGCTCCACCTGAATGGTCTCGTCCTGATGGCGGCAGGTGATACGGGGCCCGATGAGGCAGCCGTTCTCGTCCACCGGCTCGGCGGCCTGGCAGACGATGTACTGATCCTCCACGTCGGCGGTCATATAGGTGATCTCGTCGGTGACACGGCCGGAGGGATGCTCCACCCGGCGGAAGGGGGCCTCGATGAAGCCGTACTCGTTGACCCGTGCATAGGTAGCCAGATAGGAGATCAGGCCGATGTTGGGGCCTTCAGGCGTCTCGATGGGGCACATACGGCCATAGTGGCTGTAATGCACGTCACGGACCTCCATGTTGGCACGCTCACGGGACAGACCGCCGGGTCCCAGAGCGGACAGACGCCGCTTGTGGGTCAGCTCCGCCAGGGGGTTGGTCTGATCCATGAACTGGCTCAGGGGGCTGGAGCCGAAGAACTCCTTGATGGCCGCCGTAATGGGCCGGATGTTGATGAGGCTCTGGGGCGTGACGATATCCAGATCCTGAATGGTCATGCGCTCCCGGATGACACGCTCCATGCGGGAGAAGCCGATGCGGAACTGGTTTTGCAGCAGCTCGCCCACGCAGCGCAGGCGGCGGTTGCCCAGATGGTCGATATCATCCTTGTTGACCAGTCCGTGGGCCAGAGCGTTCATATAGTTGATGGAGGCCAAAATGTCGTCCACGATGATGTGCTTGGGCACCAGATCGTCGGCGTGGAGCCTGCACTGCTCCATCAACTCCTCGCCGCTGTACTGGCCCAGCAGCTCCTGCAGCACGTCGAAGCGCACCCGCTCCTTGATGCCGCAGCACTCCTTGGGATCGAAATCCACGTAGCGGCTCATGTCGCACATCCGGTTGGTGAACACCCGGATCACATCGCCGCTGTCCAGCTTCACGGAGACCTCCGCCACGCCGATGGCGTCCAGCTCCCGGCACTCTGCGCCGGTGAGGACGTGGCCCTCGTCGAAGAGGATCTCTCCGGTGGTGGGGTCGGCCACAGGCATAGCCAGCTGCTGGCCCTTGGCCAGCGTCCACAGGGTCAGCTTCTTATTGAACTTATACCGGCCCACGATGCTCAGATCGTACCGCCGGGGATCGAAGAACAGGTTCTGCATCAGGGTCTCGGCGGAGTCCAGCGTGGGGGGCTCGCCGGGGCGCAGCTTGCGGTAGATCTCCAGCATGGCGTCCTCATACGTCTTGCAGGCGTCCTTCTCCATGGTCACCACGATGCGGGGATCGTCACCGAAGCGGTCCATGATCTCGCTGTCAGTCTTGAGGCCCAGCGCACGGATCAGGCAGGTGATGGGCAGCTTCCGGTTCTTATCGATGCGGACCCAGAACACCTCGCTGGTGTCGGTCTCGTACTCCAGCCATGCGCCACGGTAGGGGATGACGGTGGAGGTCAGCAGGGGCAGATCGGTCTTGAGGTCGACCTCCTTGCCGTAGTAGATGCCGGGGGAGCGGACGATCTGACTGACCACCACGCGCTCGGCGCCGTTGATGACGAAGGTGCCGGAGTGGGTCATCAGGGGGAAATCACCCATGAAGATCTCCTGCTCCTTAATTTCGCCCGTCTCCTTGTTCCGCAGCCGCACGCTGACCTTCATGGGGGCGGCATACGTGGCGTCACGGGCCTTGCACTCCTCCACGTCATACTTGGGCTTCTCGTCCATGCTGTAATCGATAAAGCTCAGCTCCAGATTACCGGCATAGTCCGTGATGGAGGCTACGTCCGCAAACACCTCCCGCAGGCCGGTGTCCAGAAACCACTTGTAGGATTTCTTCTGGATCTCCAGCAGGTCGGGCATCGCCATGACTTCCTCGTGTCTGGCAAAATTCTTTCGCAGGGTCTTGCCATAGTACTTGTCCTTGGCCATCTTCAACACTCACGCCTTTCTTTTAGCTTTTTAACATCCTCTTACACATCCACGCCGCCTGTCCCGGCCTCCGCAGGGGCCGTCTCCGGCACAGGCTCTCCCCCGCCACGGGGCGCCGCCTTCGTCATGATACGCACGGATCAGTTGTCCGTTTTCTGCCGTTCCCGCTTGTATTTTCCGCCGAAAGCTGGTATCATACACTTACGGATGAGATGGGAATATGGCCCCACTATCCGAATATAAGCGTCTTATTGTACCAAACGTGTCTGCGTTTGTCAACCCCTTCCGACTCGATTTTTCTTCGGGCCGGTTTTTTTGCTGCCGCAGACCGGAAAATGCCCCGCACAAGCACATATAAATAGCAGGCGGGCAGCCCGATGGGCCGCCCGCCTGCTGTTTATTATGATATCATATGGCGTCTCAGCACAGCTTGGCGCCGGCAGGGATAGCGTCGTCCAGCAGCAGCAGGTGCAGCTTCTCCTCCCCCCGCTCCTTATGAACGGCGGAGATCAGCATCCCGCAGCTGGGGATGCCCATCATCTTCCGGGGCGGCAGATTCAGAATGGCCACGGCGGTCTTGCCGATGAGCTGCTCCGGCTCATAGTAGTGCCGGATGCCGGAGAGGATGACCCGATCCGTGCCGGAGCCGTCATCCAGCGTGAACTTCAGCAGCTTGTCGCTCTTTTTCACCGGCTCGCAGTTCTTGATCTTCACCGCCCGCAGATCGGACTTGCAGAAGGTGTCGAAGTCCACCTTCTCCTCCGTGTAGGGCTCCACCTCCAGCGCCGGCAGCGCCGCCTTGCGCTGCTGAGCCTCCAGCTCCTCCAGCTCTGCCAGCGCCTTTTCGGCATCGATACGGGGAAACAGGGCCTCGCCCTTGTGAACCGTGGCGTCGGGGCGCAGGGAGCCCCATACGTTGGCCTTCTCCCATGTCCGGCAGCCTTGGCAAGCGCCGATCTGGTCGAAGATCTTCTCGGCGCTCTCCGGCATAAAGGGCGTCAGCAGCGTAGCGCAGATGCGGATGGTCTCCAGCAGATGATACATCACCGTAGCCAGCCGCACCCGGTTGGCGGGATCCTTGGCCAGCGCCCACGGGGCGTTCTCGTCGATATACTTGTTGGCCCGCTGGATGGTCTTGAACACCTGCTCCAGCGCATTCTGGAACTGGAAGCGCTCCATCTCCGCCTCATAGCGATCCCGGAGGGTAGAGGCCATGGTCCTCAGCTCCGTATCCGGCTCGCCCTCCTGCCGCTCCGTAGGCAGAGTGCCGCCGAAGTACTTCTCCACCATGGCGGTGGTGCGGCTCACCAGATTGCCCAGATCGTTAGCCAGATCGATGTTGATGGTCTGGATCAGCAGCTCATTGGAGAAATTGCCGTCGCTGCCGAAGGGGAAGGTCCGCAGCAGGAAGAACCGCAGGGCATCCACGCCGAACTTCTCCGCCAGCAGATAGGGATCCACCACATTGCCCTTGGACTTGGACATCTTGCCGCCGTCCAGCAGCAGCCAGCCGTGGCCGTAGACCTTCTTGGGCAGGGGCATCTCCATGCTCATGAGCATGGCCGGCCAGATGATGGAGTGGAAGCGCACGATCTCCTTGCCCACGAAGTGGACATCGGCGGGCCAGTACTTCTCATAGTCGTTATACCTGTCATTCAGGAAGCCCAGCGCCGTGGTGTAGTTGAACAGGGCATCCACCCACACATAGACCACGTGGCCGGGGTCGAAGTCCACCGGGATGCCCCAGGAGAAGCTGGTGCGGCTGACGCACAGATCCTCCAGACCGGGCTTGATGAAGTTGTTGACCATCTCATTGACACGGCTCCGGGGCTCCAGAAAATCCGTGTCCTCCAGCAGGTGACGCACCCGGTCGGCGTACTTGCTCAGCCGGAAGAAGTAGGCCTCCTCCTCGGCGTCCGTCACCTCACGGCCGCAGTCGGGGCATTTGCCGTCCACCAGCTGGCTCTCGGTCCAGAAACTCTCGCAGGGCTTGCAGTACTTACCCCGGTAGGTTCCCTTATAGATATCCCCCTTGTCATACATCCTCCGGAAGATCTTCTGGATGGAGGCCACATGATAGTCGTCGGTGGTGCGGATGAACCGGTCGTTGGAGATGTTCATCAGCTTCCATAGGTCGAGGATTCCTCTGGGGCCCTCCACGATCTCATCCAGAAACTCCTTGGGGGTCTTGCCTGCGGCCTTGGCCTTGTCCTCGATCTTCTGGCCGTGCTCGTCGGTGCCGGTGAGGAACATGACATCGCAGCCGGTGAGCCGCTTATAGCGGGCCATGGCATCGGTGGCCACGGTGCAGTAGGTGTGTCCGATGTGGAGCTTGTCGGAGGGGTAGTAAATGGGGGTAGTGATATAGAACTTCTTCTTTTCCATGGGTGGATATCTCCTTTTCCGCCGTCCCGAATGGAAGGACGGCTTAAAATTACAGGCACAGAACCGCCATCGTCCGGGCAAAGAAAAAGCGCCGCAGCGGCGCACGGAGCCACGGGCCGGGACGATGGACACGTTCAGTTTATCCCATGCCGCCCGGTCTGTCAACCGCTTTGTTGCTTTTCCCGCGGAAACACGGTATAATATCAGAAAATCCCGCCGAAAACAGGAGGAATCCCCTATGAAGCTGGTAAGCTGGAACGTCAATGGCCTGCGGTCGTGCCTGACCAAGGGCTTTCTGGAATATGTGAAAAACGAGGACCCGGACATCCTCTGCCTGCAGGAGACCAAGCTCCAGCCGGAGCAGGCGGTGTTCGATCTGGAGGGCTATCACCGCTACTTTCACTCCGCCGATAAAAAAGGCTACTCCGGCACGGCGGTGCTGACCAAGGAGGAGCCCCTGTCCGTCACCTACGGCTTCGGAGAGGATATCCACCGCCACGAGGGCCGGGTCATCACGGCGGAGTACCCGGACTTCTATCTGGTGTGCTGCTATACCCCCAACAGTCAGGACGGGCTGAAGCGGCTCCCCTACCGGATGCAGTGGGAGGACGATCTGCGGGCGTATCTTCTGGAGCTGGACGGGAAAAAGCCCGTGGTGTACTGCGGCGACCTGAACGTGGCCCATCAGGAGATGGATCTGAAAAATCCCAAGACCAACCGCATGAACCCCGGCTTCTCCGACGAGGAGCGAGCGAAAATGACCCGGCTGCTGGAAAGCGGCTTTGCCGACACCTTCCGCACCCTGCACCCGGAGGAGGTCACCTACTCCTGGTGGAGCTACCGCTTCCACGCACGGGAGAAGAACGCCGGTTGGCGCATCGACTACTTCATCGTGTCCCGGCGGCTGCTGCCCCGTGTGACGGACGCCGCCATCCGCACGGAGGTCTACGGCAGCGACCACTGCCCCGTGGTCCTGCAGCTGGACACCTCCTCCGGGCAGGCGTAAGTGCCGCTCGGCCTCCCGCCTGTCAATGCAGGCAAAAAATAAACAGGATTTCCTGCAAAAAAGTGTCGCAAAATGGTGAAAAATTCCATTTACGGAGGTTTTGGCCGGTGTTATAATCGATTCGTTAAAAAAAGAGCAAACGATACACGCATACAGGAGGTATGTCTTATGTCTTACAGAATTCTGACCATCGATCCCGGCTCCACGTCCACCAAGATCGGCGTGTTTGACGACGAGAAGATGCTGTTTGAGGAGAACTTGCACCACTCTGCCGAGGAGCTGGCCCAGTTCGAAACCATTCCCCAGCAGGAGGCCTTCCGCCGCCGGCTGGTCCTGAAGGCGCTGGAGGAGCACCATATCCCGCTGGAGAGCCTCAGCGCCGTGTGCGGCCGGGGCGGCGTTCTCAAGCCTGTCCACGGCGGTACTTACCTCACCACCGATGCCATGATCGACACCCTGAAAAAGGGTCCCTACGGCCACCATGCCAGCAATCTGGGCGGCCTGCTGGCCCGTGAGATCGGCTCGGCGCTGCACATCCCCTCCTACATCGTGGATCCCCCCGTGGTGGATGAGCTGGCGCCTCTGGCCCGCTACTCCGGCCACCCCCTCATCACCCGCCGCAGCATTTTCCACGCCCTGAACCAGAAGGCCGTGGCCAAGCGCTACGCCAAGGAGATCGGCAAGCCCTATGAGTCCCTGAACCTCATCGTCTGCCACATGGGCGGCGGCGTGTCCGTGGGCGCTCACGTCAAGGGCGAGGTGGTGGACACCGGCAATGCTCTGGAGGGCGAGGGTCCCTTCTCCCCGGAGCGGTCCGGGACGCTGCCCAGCGGCGCACTGGTGGATCTGTGCTTCAGCGGCAAGTATACCGAGCAGGAAATTCGCCGCATGATCACCGGCAACGGCGGTCTGCTGGCCTACACCGGCTCCACGGATATGCAGGAGCTGATGCGCCGGGCCGCCACCGACGTCAAGGTGCGGGAGGTCATCGACGCCTTCCACTACCGGGTCGCCAAGGAGATCGGTGCTATGGCCGCCGCCATGAAAGGGCAGGTGGATCAGATCATCCTTACCGGCGGCATTGCCCACGGTCAGGAGACGGTGGACGCCCTGAAGGGCTACGTCAGCTGGATCGCACCGGTGACGGTGTACCCCGGCGAGGGCGAGCTGCTGGCGCTGGCGGAGGGCGCTCTGCGGGTACTGCGAGGCGAAGAGACCGCCAAAATCTACGAATAAGCCTTCTCATTCCGGACACGGGGTCTGCGGCGCTGCCGCAGACCCCGTGTTTTTATATGCATTCCGATGGTCTGTCCATCGCCCTCTTTATCACAAATCAACCGTTTGTGTCAAATTCTGACCGTTTGTGCCAAAGCCGTTGCGGCGGCGGAGGCATCCCGATAGAATGTAGATGTTGTAATATGCCCCCGGCAGGCAGGCAAATGGAATTGATAAGGAGATGATCGAATGCACTTGCGCAGTAAGACCGTGCAGCAGCTCCTGTCGGTGATCCTGTCGGTAGTCATGGTCCTATCCATGCTGCCGATGGAGGTCCTGGCTCAGGAGACGCCGCCGGTGACCACTCCCATGGACCTGACCGCCATCACGGAGGATACCTCCGGCGACGGCTGGTCGTGGACACAAAGCACCAAGACCCTGACCCTCACGGGCCTGACCCTGACGGTCAGCGACGACAGCACCCATGCGCTGATCCTGCCCGACGGGGCCACCATCGATCTGACCGACGGTACCGCCAGCACCCTCACCGGCGGCAGCAGATCCACCGTATACAGCAGCGGCGAGGTGAAGCTGCGCGGCAGCGGCAGCCTGACGGTCTATGGCCGGGGCTGGCGCAGCGCCACGCTGGATATGTTCATCCCCGGCACGCTGACGGTGGAGTATGACGACCCCGACGGCGGTGCCGTGCCCAAGACCGACGAGGGTACCGAGGGCGCAGCCATCTGCGCCAACGTCACGCTGGATAACGGCGTCCTCCGGGCCACCGGTCCGGACTTTGCCTCCGCCGACGACGGCAGCAGCGTCGGCCTCCGGGGCCGCCTCACCATCGAAAGCGGCGAGTTCACCGGCCGGGTTGCCGGCACCTACGCCTCTGCTCCGACGGAGACGCCCCACGTCTCCATCGCCGGAGGTACCTTCCACAACGGCCTGTCCTACTCCATCCACGAGACGGAGGCCAACGCCGCCACCCTTCTGGCCATTCTGAAGGAGGGCTATGCGCTGGCCCACGCCGACGGCACGCCGGTGGATCTGGGTACCGAGCCCTCCTTCAACCGCCTCTCCGGCACCTATACGCTCAGCGGCGAGGTGCAGGTGGTGGCCCACACCCACAACGTCCGCAGCGGACGGCCGGGCTACTGTGGCTGCGGCTATGCCCGCCCCCACGACGGCCAGATGCCGGACAGCTACTTTACGCTGCCGGTTTGCTCCCTGTGCGGCGTCTCCTACGGCACTCCCCTCAAGGACCTGCGCACGCCCACCGGCAAGATCATCATCGATGAAAACAACTGGTGGCAGGACTTCCTGAACACCGTCACCTTCGGCCTGTTCTTCCCCACCGGCGCCCGGTTCACCATCGAGGCTGCCGATGACAGCGTTGACCACGCCGGCTATGACCCCGAGCTCTACCCCGTGACGGTGGAGTATCTGGTGACGGATCAGCGCTATACCTCCGACAAGATGGGCGATCTTGCCGATCAGTTCCGGCCCTATCCCGGCAAGGCCGTGGCCCTGCCGGACGATCAGACCAGCATCGTCTATGCCAGGATCACCGACTGGGCGGGCAATGTCACCTACCTCAGCACCGATGACCTGACGGTGGACGCCACCGCCCCGGAGATCTCCTCCGATGTGGCCGAGAACCAAATTTACTGCCAGGACGGTCTCCGCATCGCCTTCCGGGATGACCATCTCAAGAGCGTCACCCTCAACGGCACGGAGATGACCTACGCCGCCGAGGACGGCTGGTATGTCCTCCGCCTCAGCGCCGTCTCCGGCTCTCAGGAGGGACAGCAGACCCTGACCGTCACCGACGAGGCCGGCAACGGCACCACCGTTCACTTCCAGTGGTACGCCGGTCACAGCTTTGACGATACCGACCTGTGCAGTCACTGCGGCCTTCAGGCAGAGGCCCGGTGGAACGACGTCTTCTTCCCGCATCTGGAGGATGCGCTGACCTCCGCCGATGCCGCCGAGGACGGCGCCCGTTTCGCAGCGGTGGTCATGCTGACCAATGTCTCTCTGCCTGCCGATGCCTTCTCTCTGGACGGCATAAGAGCCGTGCTGGCGCTGGAGGGCCACACCCTGACCCTGTCGGCTCCCATGACGCTGGAGCAGAGCTCCGGCAACCTCACCATCCGTGACAGCACCAGCTCCGGCAAGATCACCGGTCAGGCACTGGCGGTAAAGGGCGGCCGCCTGACGGTGGAGGCCAGCTGCTTTGAAAACACGCTGAACCTTCAGGCCTACAACGTGACCCTCTTCGGCGGCACCTTCGCCCGCATTACGTCGGAGGATGCCGCATATCCCCGTGCGGCTCTGGCCTTCTGCACTGCCTATCAGCAGGCGGACGGCCAGCTGATCCGCCGCAGTGACATCACGCCCACGCTGGAAAATGTCGCCGTGGTCTCCTGCCCCCACGATGAGATCGACGGCATCACCTGCCGCATCTGCGGCACCAAGATGGTGGCCAAGGTGGCTAAGGATGATACCCTCCGCTACTTCGCCGACTTTGAGGACGCTGCCCAGTATGCCGCAACGCTGGAGGGCTCCGCCATCACCCTGCTGAGGGATGCCCTCTGGAGCAGCATGGGCCTCCCCACCGGCACCTATACGCTGGATCTCAACGGCAAGAGTCTCTCCGGCTCCAACGATCTGATGATCGATGGCAGCCTTACCATCTGCGACAGTCAGGGTGGCGGTAAGCTGTGGCGGGACGGCACCATTTGGGTGCTGGGCGGCCATGTCGCCATCACCGGTGGCCAGTTCAACCGGGTGTATCTGGCCTCCGACAGTGCCGATCTGTCCGTCACCGGCGGCACCTTCGCCCGCATCGCTTACAGCGGCGAAGATACCTCCCGCACGCCTCTGTTCTTCCCGGCGGAGGGCTATACCTTCCAAAAGGCCGACGGCAGCTACGCCAATACCGGTGACGTGGTCATGGAGGAAAATCTCCGCTATCTGGAGGACGTCACCGTCACCACACCTCCCTTCACTATCACCCGTTACCCTGTGGACACGGACCTCTATCCCACCACCCCCGTCGGCTATCGGCCGGAGTTCGTCACGGAGGTCACCTTCCACATCCCCGAGAGTAGCCCCACCATCGAGTTCCAGTGGTATCAGGTGGGCGATCCCGACCGGATCAAGAGCTACGGCAGTGCATTGGCCTGGCAGAACCCCTTCACCCTCTACACCTTCATCGACGGACCGGCCCAGTACTACGGCATCTTCTCCTACAAGGGCTATTCCGTCCGCACCGACGTTCTGACAGTACGGGAGCTGGCCTGTGACCACCCCGGCGTGGATGCCGACAATCGGTGCAGCCAGTGCCATGCGGAGGTAGCCGCCTCCGTGGAGCTGAACGGCTCCACCGGCTACTACCTGTCCCTGTCGGAAGCTCTGGCGTTGGCCCGGACCGATGCCTATCGTGGCTGTACCCTCACGGTTCTCCGCAGCAGCACCGATCCCATCTCCGTCAATAGCGGCTCCTTCACGCTGACGGCGGCGCAGGGCGTGATGCTGGGCGGCAAGGTGACGCTGGCCAAGGATGCCGCCGTCACCCTCTCCGGCGGCAGCTACACCAGCTCCGCCAGCATCTTCGGGCCCAACCGCATCGAAGGCGGCACCTTCTACGGTGCCGTGGCCCTGCAGGACGGCTCCTCCGTCTCCAGCGGCAGCTTCCTCGGCGCCGTCACCATCTCCGACACCGTCGCCGTCACCGGCGGTACCTTCACCGGTGATGTCACCATCAACCATGGCGGCAAGCTGGTCGCCAGCGCCGGCACCTTCGGCAGCGTCACCGTCCAGTCCGGCGGAGGCGGCGCTCTCACCGGCGGCCACTTCGGCGAGATCACGCAGATCGATGGCACCCCTGCGCCGCCCTTCTGGCGGAGGGCTGCGCCTATTCCGACGGCAGCATCATCAACGGCTATGTCCCCATCGTCGGTGGCGGGGACGTGGTTCCCCATGCCCAGCACCAGTACGTCTGGCTGAACCAGAAGCTGCTGTGCGGCTGCGGCCATGTGGCAGATGAGGACGCCGAAAACTACACCCTGGCTTCCCAGTCTGCCGGCATCACGGCGGACATCACCGTCCGGACGGTAACGGTGGAGGACCTGCACATTCAGGATAAGCTCTACGACGGCACGGATCGGGCGGAGTACGACGGTGAGCCCACCCTGGGCAACGCCGTGTCCGGCGACCATGTGGCGCTGGTGAAGGGGACTCCCTCCTTCACCTCCATCCGGACGGCAGAGGACATCGCCATTCGTTTCACCGAGTTCTCCCTCACCGGCGCTGACGCCGGGAACTACGCCCTGACCCAGCCCACCGGCATTACTGCCTCCATCCTCCCCTACGCCCTCACCGGCGGTGAGTATGCCGTCAACTCCAACGACTGGATCAACCACGACTTCGTGGTGACGGCGGCGGAGGGCTATCTCCTGTCCCTGACGGACACCGCCGACGGCGTGTGGCAGCAGACCCTGCGGGCCACCGACGAGACGGCGGAGGGCCGGCTGACCTTCTATGTGAAGGATCTGGCCACCGGCGCCACCTCCCTTCAGGTAACGGAGCAGTACCGCATCGACCGCACCCAGCCCACCGGCGAGATCCGGGTGGACGAGCGGACGGCCTGGCAGTCCTTCCTGTCCAGGATCACCTTCGACCTCTTCTATCGGGAGGAGCAGACTGTGGTCATCACCTCTGCCGACGAGACCAGCGGCGTGGCGGCCACGGAGTATCTGCTGAGCGCCGAGGATCTGGACATCCCGGCGCTGGAGCAGGAGACCTTCCTGCCCTATGAAAAGGCGCTGGCGCTGGCTCCGGACGGCGAGTATGTGGTCTATGCCCGCATCACCGACCGGGCGGGCAACGTCACCTACCTCCGCTCCGACGGCATGGTGCTGGACGCCACGGCCCCCGCCATCACCGGGGCTGAAAACGGCGGCGTGTACTGCGCCGCAGTGACCCTGACCATCACCGACGCATACCCCGTCACCGTCACCGTAAACGGCACTCCCGTGGAGCTGACGGAGGGCCGGCTGGTGCTCCGGCCCGCCGAGGGGACGCAGCTGGTGACGGCCACCGATCCCGCCGGCAACGAGTCCCGGCTGGAGATCGCCGTCAACGACGGCCATACCTGGGGCGACTGGAGCTCCAACGGCGACGATACCCACACCCGCACCTGCACCATCTCCGGCTGCGGCGCTCCGGAAACCGAGAGCTGCACCGGCGGCGAGGCCACCTGCGTGGACCGGGCCGTGTGTGAGGTCTGCGGCGGGGTCTACGGCGACGTGGACGCCCATCGTCACGCCGATCTGCGCCATGTGGAGGCCAAGGCCGCCACCACGGAGGCCCCCGGCAACATCGAGTACTGGTACTGCGCCGCCTGCGGCAAGTATTTTGCCGACGCTCAGGCCAGCCGTGAGCTTCAGCAGGCGGACACCGTCACCGAGAAGCTGCCCGCCGCCCCCACCGGGGACGAAGCGCCCCTGACGCTGTGGGTGATTGTGCTGGCAGCCTGCGCCGGTCTGGCGCTCCTGCTGCTGGTGCTCCGGCGGAGAAACAGCCACCGCACCGCATAATGGCGGCAGCCTCCTCGCTGCCATCTATCTGCGGATCAAAAAACAGAGAGGCGGCCCATCCGGGCCGTCTCCCTGTTTTTTCTGTTCAGAATACCATAGATGGACGAGGGCAAGCATGGCTTTGCCGGGCAGAAATCTGCCCATACTGCGTCAAATCCCTTGACCATCTCCCATGCAGAGCAAAACCCTGTTCCGCTCAGCCGTTTTTTCGCTTGTCGCTGAGCCGCAGCGCAAAATAAAACACTGCGATCAGCCCCGCCTCCATCAGCATCGCCGGATTGACGGAAGCAGCCGTCCGCATCGTATATGCGCTGGTGGAGCATCTGCGCCGGTCCCATACGGGATCCTGACAAAAAGCAGGCACATGGCCGGATGGCCATGTGCCTGCTTTTTGTCTATTTGCCTATCAGAGAAAGTCTCCGAAGAGTCCTCTATCTCATCAGATATCCAGCGTCTGCAGGTCCGTCTCCTCCACCTTCCGCAGCTCCCGGCGGCTGAGGAGGTCATACATACACGGCACCACCAGCAGCGTCATGAGGGTGGCGTACAGCAGACCGCCGATGCACACCAGCGCCACCGGCTGCATCAGAGCCGTACCGGCGTCGCCGCCGAAGGCCATGACCACAAGGCCCAGAATGGTGGTCAGGGACGTCATGAGAATGGGCCGCAGACGGGTGACACCGGCCTCCACAATGGCCTCCCGCCGCTCCATCCCCGACAGGCGCAGCTGGTTGATGTAGTCCACCAGCACGATGCCGTTGTTGACGATGACGCCCACCAGCATCACAAAGCCGATGAGGGACACCACGCTCAGCTCGATGCCGGAGATCAGCAGGGCCAGAAAGCCGCCGGTGAAGGCCAGCGGGATGGTGAACATGACGATCAGCGGGGAGCGCAGCGACTGGAACTGCGCCACCATCACCAGATACACCAGCAGCACGCCCAGCCCCAGCATCAGCAGCAACTGGCCCATGGCATCCATGATGGCCTCGTTCTCGCCGCTGAACTGGGCGGTGATGCCCTGCGGCAGGTCTACCCCGGCCAGCGCCGTCTGAGCGGCGGCTGTGACCTTGGTGACGTTGTAGCCCTCGGCTACCTCCGCCGTGACGGTAACGCAGCGGCGCTGCTGCTCCCGCTGGATGCTGCCGAGGCTGACGGTCTCCTCAATGGTGGCCACGTCGCCCAGACGGAAGCCGGACACTTCCTGACCGGCAGCGTCCGTCAGGGCGCTGCCGCCGGAGGACGTGCTGCCGCCCGCCAGCGCAGACATTCCGCCCATGGAGGAGGTGCTGCCGCTCATACCACTTATGTGACTCATACTGTCCAGATCCGTACCACTGGACGGGGTGATCTCCAGATCCATGAGCTTTTCACGGGTCATGCGGCTCTCCTCCGGGGACTGAACGGAAACCTCCATCTCCAGCCCATCCAGCGTCAGGCCGGAGGAGGCGGAGCTGTTGGTCAGGGCAGAGGCCACCGCCATATACACCTGCGCCACGGTGACGCCCTTTTCCATGGCGGCGTTGCGGTCCACGGAGATGTGGAGGGCCGTGGTAGCCTCCTCCAGACCGTCGGACACCTCGCCGGTACCCTCCACGGTTTTCAGGGTCGCCGCCAGCGCCTTGGCGGAGGACTGGAGATCCTCCATGTCATCGCCGTAGACCTTCAGAGAGACTCCGCTGCCCGCCAGATAGGTAGACATACTGTCCATGGAGCCGGAAGCCGTCACCTGACAGGGCAGGTCGGCGCACAGCTCCTCGATGGCCTTGCCTGCTTTGGCGCCGGAGGCCCCCTCCGGCATGGTGACGTAGGCGGTGACGTCATAGGCACCGCCGGAGCCGCCCATCATGCTGCTCATATCCATGCCGCTGCCGGAGGACATCATGGCACCCACGGCATCCACATTTTCCACCGTACCGGCCCGGCGCACCACCTCGTCCGCCAGTGCCACCGCCTCCTCCCGGCTGATGCCCTCCGGCATGGTGACGGTGAGGCTGACGTTATTCATATCGATCTGGGGCATGAACACGAAGCCCCGGCTGACGGCACCCCACGCAGAGCCAGCCAGCAGCACCACCGCCAGCAGCAGTACCACGGCCTTATGGCCCAGCGACCAGCCCACCGCCCTGCGGTAGGCGGGATAGACCCGCTCCAGCAGGCCGGTCTTCACGGCCTTTTCCTTTTTCAGCATCCCGGAGGCCATGGCCGGCACCAGTGTCAGGGCCACGATGAGGCTGGCCAGGAGAGAATACGTCATGGTCAAGGCCAGATCGGTGAACAGCTGCTTGGTGATGCCCTCCACGAACACAATGGGCAGGAACACGCACACCGTGGTCAGGGTGGAGGCGGTGATGGCCCCCACCACCTGCGCCGCACCGGACACCGCCGCCTGAATGACGGTGGCTCCCTTGGAGCGCAGCCGGTAGATATTCTCGATGACCACCACGGAGTTATCCACCAGCATACCCACTGCCACCGCCAGACCCGACAGGGAGATCATATTGATGGTGACGCCGGAGAAGTACATCAGCACCACGGCGAAGATCACACTGACGGGGATGGAGCAGAGGGTGATGAGGGTGGGCCGCAGGTCCTTCAGGAACAGGTACAGAATCAGCACCGCAAACAGAGCGCCCCAGCCCAAGGAGGACAGGATGGAGTTAATGATGATATAGATGTAGTCCCCCTGATCCATCAGCGGCACGAAGTGCAGGCCGTCGTGCTCTTTCTCCAGCGTGTCGCAGCGGGCCTGAATGTTGTCGGACACCTCCGCCGTGGCGTAGGCGGACTGCTTGTTGAAGGAGACGATGACGCCGTTGTCGCCGTTGAGCTTGGCGTAGATCTCATCGGAGTTATCCGTCACCACGATCTCCGCCACGTCGGAGAGCTTCACCGGCTCCACGCCCTCCAAGCCCAGATCAAAGAGTACCATGTCCGACATCTCCTGACGGGAGGAGATGCTGTCGCCCACGGAAACCATGTAGTTCACGCCGTCCTCCTGCAGATACCCGGCAGGCATGGAGAAGTTCTGAGCCGTCAGCAGGGCGGTGATGGTCTGGATGTTCAGAGCCCCGGAGAGGTCCGCCTGCTCCAGCGCCGAGGCACGGGAGGACTCCAGCGTCCGGAGACCCTGCTCCAGCTGGGTCAGGGCGCTGTCCAGCTGCACATTGGCAGAGAGCAGCTGGGTGACGCCATCGGCCATGGTGATGACTCCCGCTGTTACCTCATCGGCAATGGAGGCCACCACGGAGTCATTCTCCAGCTGGCGGATCTGCTCTTTTAGCTGCTCCAGCATCTCCTGCCACCGTTTGGCGTCCTCCGCCGCCTGCTCCCACGAGGTGTTCAGTGCGGCGATTCGCAGCTCCAGCTCCGCAAGGTCCGCCTGCAGCTGGATGTACTCCGGGTCGTTTTCGATGGCGGCCAGCTGCTCCGCCTTCTCCTCCTCCGTCAGGGAATCGTCCTGCCGGATGGCCTCCATCCGGGCCTGATAGACGGCGTTTTTAGCATCCAGCTGCACCTTCAGCGCCTGAATCTCCGCCAGCTCCTTCAGGTTCGCCTCCAGCCGGCTCTCGCTGCTGCGGAGGGTGGTCAGAGACTGCTGCACGGCGGTCAGAGCCTGCATGGCGGCCTCCCGGACGGCGGACTCCTCCGTCGAGCGGATGGCCCCCTTGGCGCTCTCCAGCTGGCTGCGGGTCCCCTCCAGCTGGCTGGCCGTCTCGTCCAGTGTCTTGCCGATAGCCTCCCGCAGCGTGGCGGTGAGGGCATCCAGCTTCTCCTGACTGAGGATGATATGGGCCTGCCGCTGCACCGTGCCGCTGACGGCGACGCTGGCTACGCCGGAGATGCCCTCCAGCTTCTGCGTGAGGGTGTTTTCCACAAAATCCGACAGCTCCGTCACATCCTTGCCGCTGTACGACACCGCCGCCACCTGCACCGGCAGCATGGAGGGGTTGATCTTCAGCACATAGGGGGTGCCGACGCCGTCGTCCCAAGAGCCTTGCAGGATGTTGATCTTCTGCTGGATGTCCACGCTGACGGTGTCCATGTTCACGCCGTCCTCAAACTCCAGCACCACCATGGAGACGCTGTCCTGCGAGGTGGAGGTCACGGACTTGATTCGATCCAGCGTGGACATGGACTGCTCCATGGGGCGGGTGACGGCGGACTCCACCGCCTCCGGGCTGGCACCGGGGTCGCTGGTGACGATAACCACATAGGGGAAATCCATGTTGGGCAGCAGGTCCGGTGTCATTTTCAGATACGCCACCACGCCCAGCACCAACACCGCCAGCACCGCCACAAAGACAGTCAGGGGCTTTTTCACGCTGAATTTGACCATAGAACGCTCCTCCTTGGGAACTGCACTGCATAATAGATAAAGTGTAGCACCCGGTCCCGGCGAAAGCAAGCGCCCCGCCGCAGGATTCACGGAATCGTTACAAACCGAAGGGAGCTTCCCCGTGAGACAGAGCGTCGGGACCGTCAGGATGTACGGCACAGCCGTCACCGGTATGGCGCCCCGTCGGCGGAGACGGCGGTTCTGAATCTGATCCCCTTCTTTTCCCCCCCCTTATAGGGCAAGGCCCCTCAGCCAAATGACTGAGGGGCCTTGCCTGTCGATGGAGCGCAGAAGGCCGGGAGCGGGGCCGAAACGGCTCCGCTCCCGGTTTTGTATGGTTTGGGTGAAAAAGAAGTTTACTGGGCAGCCTGATCCTGCTCGTACATATGCCGCAGCATACGAACCACCATGTTGCTGTAACCCCACTCGTTATCGTACCAGGCGATGAGCTTGACGAAGTCGTGATCCAGCATGATGCCGGCAGTCTCGTCGAAGATGCAGGGGCAGGGATTGCCGATGAGGTCGGTGGACACCACCTGATCGGTGGTGTAGCCGATGATATCCTTCATGTACGTCTCCGAGGCGTGGCGGATGGCGTAGCAAATCTCGGCATAGGTAGTGGTGCGGGACAGGCGGGCCGTCAGGTCCACCACGGACACGTCCGCCGTTGGCACACGGAAGGCCATGCCGGTCATCTTACCCTTCAGGGAGGGAATGACCCGGCCCACGGCCTTGGCGGCGCCGGTGGAGGTGGGGATGATGTTGTTGAGGATGGAGCGGCCGGTGCGCCAGTCGCTGCCGCCACGGGAGTCCACGGCCTTCTGCTTGGCGGTGGAGGCGTGGATGGTGGACATGAGGCTCTGCTCGATGCCGAACTCCTGATGCACCACCTTGGCCAGCGGGGCCAGACAGTTGGTGGTGCAGCTGGCATTGGAGACTACCTTCATATCCGGGCGGTACAGGCTGTCGTTGACGCCGAACACGAAGGTGGGTGTCACCTCGTCCTTGGCGGGGGCCGTCAGCAGCACCTTTTTGGCGCCGCCCTTGAAGTGGCGGGAGGCCTTCTCGGTGGTGTTGTTAGCGCCGGTGGACTCGATGATGTACTCGGCACCGCACTCATGCCAGGGGATCATGGCGGCGTCAGACTGGCTGAACACCTTGATCTTATGGCCGTTGACCACCAGATCGCCGCCCTCGTGCTCCACCGTGCCGTTGAAGTTGCGGAATACGGAGTCATATTTCAGCAGGTACACCATGTAATCCACGTCCGCCTTGCGGAGGTTGATGCCGCAGATCTCGTACTGCTCCGGATCCTCCGCCAGAATCCGCAGCACCACACGGCCGATGCGGCCGAAGCCGTTGATACCAATTTTGATGGCCATAATCCTTTTCCTTTCACCCTGTTGCGTTTTCGCCGTCCGGGACGGCTCTTTTTGTTCCGGGTATATTATACCAAACCGGCGGCGGGACTGTCTGCGGCTTTTGGGCAAAATGGTACACGAATTTTCTGTGCGTTTTCCATAAAAATTGAACATATGAGCCAAAAATATTGAAATTTTTAGCCAAATATTCCATACATTTCAAACGTTTTGGCAGGTTTTGTGGCTCTCGCAAAAGGCCCCGCTGCGGCGATGCCGCAGCGGGGCCTTTTATGGGTGCGTGGTTGGTCGGGGGACGATACCCGGAGCGCTGCACGGCTTAGCCGATATACTCCGACGGGTCAATGATGACGCCGTCCTTGGCCACGGAGAAGTGCAGATGGGGGCCCATGCTGCTCTCAGCGGCAGCGGTGCTGCCCACCAGACCGATGATATCCCCCGCCGCCACCTGCTGGCCCTCCGTTACCGGGGGTTCGGCCTGCAGGCAGCTATACTGGGTGGTGTAGCCGCCGGCGTGCTCGATGACCACGGTGGTTCCCATGAGCTCGTCGTTCTTGATCGACACCACCATGCCGCTGGCGGCGGTTTTGACGGCGTCACCCTCGGCGGCTTGGATATCCAGCCCGTTGTGGGTGCGCCAGTCCGCCATGGTTTCGTCATACATCAGTTCCGTGGTGCTGAACACCGTAACGGTGGTGCCGTCCAGCGGAGACACTACCTGCGGCAGCAGGTCCCCCGGCTCCGGGGCGGGCTCCTCCTCCACGGCCGGGACCTCTATGGGCTCCGTCTGGAGCACCGGGGCCGTCCACTGGGCGTCATTGCGCTCGGTTTGCCGGGTGGGCGGGGTGGGGTCGTCGATGGTGACGTTGGCGGGGCGGATCAGGGTGAAATAGCCGATGGCTCCCACTGCCGCAAGGCAGAGAGCAAGGGCTATGTAGAAGCCCTTGCCGCCGGCGGAGCGGGACTTGGAACGGTCGATTCTGCTCATAGCTGCCTTTCCGTTCCGGCGCAGAGCGCCGGAAGCCGCATGGTTGACGGTGTGCGGCACGCCGAAATGGGACACAAAAAAAGTCTCTGCCCTCAGTATGCACAGGCAGAGACTTTTTTAATCATTTTTTCGGCGGAAGGGCATTTTTCTCACCGGACGATGAGGCTCTTACCGTCCATCTCCGGCGGGCAGGCCAGACCCATCACATCCAGAATGGTGGGGGCGATATCCGCCAGACGGCCGGTCCGCAGCTCCGTGCCAGCGCCGCAGAGGATAAAGGGTACGGGGTTGGTGGTATGGGCGGTCATGGGACTGCCGTCGGGCTGGCGCATCACCTCGGCGTTGCCGTGGTCGGCGGTGATCATGGCGATGCCTCCCATTTTCAGGGTGGCCTCCACCACACGGCCCACACAGGTATCCACCGTCTCCACCGCCTTCACGGCGGCCTCCAGTACCCCGGTATGGCCCACCATGTCGCAGTTGGCGAAGTTCAGGATCACCACGTCGTAGGCCCCGGAGCTGATGCGCTCGACGCACTTGTCGCACACCTCATAGGCGCTCATCTCCGGCTGGAGGTCATAGGTGGCCACCTTGGGGGACGGCACCAGCACCCGGTCCTCGCCGGGATACTGCTTCTCGACACCGCCGTTGAAGAAGAAGGTGACGTGGGCATACTTCTCCGTCTCAGCGATCCGCAGCTGGGTCAGGCTCAGTGAGCTGAGGTACTCGCCCAGCCCGTTCTTCACCGCCACACGGGGCCACGCCACCAGCACGTTGGGCATGGAGGCGTCGTACTCCGTATTGCAGACGTAGGTGGTGGGGAAAAACTCCCGCTGAAAGCCGGTGAAGTCCGGGTCCACGATGGCTCGTGTGATCTCTCTGGCCCGATCGGGACGGAAGTTGAAGAAAATGACGCTGTCGTTATCGGAGACGGTGCCGTCGCTGTCGCAGACCACCGGCTCCATGAACTCGTCGGTGACGCCCGCCACATAGGACTGGGCCACGGCGTCCACCGGGTCGGGGTTCTGGTTGCCCTCGCCGTAGACCATGGCGTCATAGGCCAGCTGCACCCGCTCCCAGCGGTTGTCCCGGTCCATGGCGTAGTAGCGGCCCATGACGGTGGAGATCTTGCCTACCCCCAGACGGCGGCAGGTCTCGGCGCAGTCCGCCACAAAGCCCTTGCCGCTGGTGGGGGACACGTCTCGTCCGTCCAGAAAGGCGTGGATATACACCCGGTCCAGCCCCTTGCGGCGGGCCAGCTCCAGCAGGGCGTACAGATGCTGAATATGGGAGTGGACGCCGCCGTCGGACAGCAGGCCGCACAGGTGCAGCCGGGTCCCCTTTTGCAGGCAGTCGTCCACCGCCTTGTTATAGGCTTCGTTGGCAAAGAACGTGCCGTCCTCGATGGCACGGCTGATGCGGGGCAGATCCTGAAACACCACCCGGCCGCCGCCGATGTTGGTGTGGCCTACCTCACTGTTGCCCATCTGCCCCTCCGGCAGGCCCACGTCCAGTCCGCTGGCGGACAGGGTGGTGTGAGCATAATCCGCCCACAGGCGGTCCAGCACCGGGGTATTGGCCAGACTGACGGCGTTGCCGGGGCCGGGCCGGGTCAGGCCGAAGCCGTCCATGATGATGAGAGTAGTAGGCGTTTTACCCATAGCAGTTCCTCCGCAGGCTTATTCCTGATTGGCGGCGTTGACAATCTCCACAAAGTCCGCCGCTTTCAGGGAGGCCCCGCCGATGAGGCCGCCGTCGATATCCGGCTGGCTCAGCAGCTCCGCTGCGTTGGCGGGCTTCATGGAGCCGCCGTACTGCACGGTGACGGAGCGGGCGATGCGGGCGCCGTACAGGTGGCGCACGGTGGTGCGGATGAAAGTGCAGACCTCCGCCGCCTGCTCGGCGGTAGCGGTCTTGCCGGTGCCGATAGCCCAGATGGGCTCATAGGCGATGACGCACTTGCGGACCTTTTCCGCCGGTACGCCGGCCAGAGCGGACTTCACCTGCAGAGCGATGAGCTCCATGGTGATGCCCAGCTCCCGCTGCTCCAGGCTCTCGCCCACGCAGATGATGGGATGCAGGCCCGCCTCCAGCGCCGCCAGCACCTTCTTATTGACGGTGAAGTCAGTCTCGCCGAAGTACTGCCGCCGTTCGGAGTGGCCGATGATGACGTACTTGACGCCCAGATCCTTCAGCATATCGGCGGACACCTCGCCGGTGTAGGCACCGGACTTCTCATAAAATACGTTCTGAGCGCCCACGGACACCCGAACGTCCTTGAAGGCCTTCATGGCGGCGGGGATATTCACGGCGGGGACGCACACCACCACGTCGCACCACTTGGCCTTGGGCAGGATGGCCTTCAGCTCCTCGGCAAATTTCTTCGTCTCGCTGGCAGTCTTATTCATCTTCCAGTTGCCGGCGATAATGGTCTTGCGGTATCTGCGATTCATAATTTTTCTTGCTCCTCTTTCCTTACAGATCTTTCCCTATATATCATAGAACACACAACGCTCTGTGTTTACTTATCCAGCAGGCACGCCACGCCCGGCAGCTCCTTGCCCTCCAGAAATTCCAGAGAGGCACCGCCGCCGGTGGAGATGTGGGTGATCCTGTCGGCAAAGCCCATCTGCTCCACGGCCGCCGCACTGTCGCCGCCGCCCACGATGGTCACGGCGCCGCTGTCGGCCAGCGCCTGCGCCATGGCACGGGTGCCGGCGGCGAACTTCTCGAACTCGAACACGCCCATGGGGCCGTTCCACACCACGGTGCCGGCGCCACGGACGGCGCCGCAGAACAGCTGCACCGTCTCCGGGCCGATGTCCAGACCCTCCATATCGTCGGGGATGGCGTCGGTGGGGACCACACGGCTCTCGGCATCGGCGGCGAACTCCGTGGCGGCCACGGTGTCCGTGGGCAGCAGCAGCTTCACGCCCTTCTCCTGCGCCTTGGCGATCATCTGGCGGGCGTAGTCCAGCTTATCGTCCTCGCACAGGCTCTTGCCGATGGAGCCGCCCTGCGCCTTGGCGAAGGTATAGGCCATGCCGCCGCCGATGATGACGGTGTCAGCCTTATCCAGCAGATTGTTGATGACATTGATCTTGTCGGAGACTTTGGCGCCGCCCAGCACCGCCACGAAGGGGCGCTTGGGGTCATCCAATGCACCGCCCATGACCTCCAGCTCACGGGCCACCAGCAGGCCGGAGACGGCGGGCAGGAAGGCCGCCACACCGGCGGTGGAGGCGTGGGCCCGGTGGACCGTGCCGAAAGCGTCGGAGACGTACAGCTCCGCCATGGAGGCCAGCTCCTTGGCGAAGGAGGGGTCGTTCTTCTCCTCACGGGGATCGAAGCGCAGATTCTCCAGCAGCATGATCTGGCCGCCCTGCAGGGCCGCCGCCTTGCTCTTGGCGTCCTCACCCACGATGTCCTTGGCGAAGATGACCTCCTGACCCAGCAGCCGGCTCAGCCGCTCCGCCACGGGAGCCAGCGTCAGGCTCTCCTTCCACTGGCCCTTGGGCTTGCCTAAATGGGAGCAGGCGATGACCGCCGCCCCACGCTCCAGCAGATACCGGATGGTGGGCAGGGCCGCCACGATGCGCTTGTCGCTGGTGATGGCACCGGTGGCCTTATCCTGCGGAACGTTGAAGTCACAGCGCAGCAGGATCTTCTTCCCCGCCACGTCTACATCCATGATGGTCTTTTTATTGTAGTTCATATCGGTAGACTCCTTTATGAAAAATAGTACTTATTCCGCCATCTCCCCCGTGCCGGTAAGGCCGGGGAAGCCGTTTTGGCGCAGGGCCTCGTAGGTGAGGATGGCCACGGAGTTGCTGAGATTCAGGCTGCGGGCCTCCCGCCGCATGGGCAGACGGATGCAGCGCTCCCGGTGGGCCGTGCGGAACCACTCCGGCAGCCCCGCCGTCTCCTTGCCGAAGAAGAGCCAACTGTCCGGCGTGAAGCGGGCCTGCGTATAGTCCTGCGGGGCCTTGGTGGTGGCCAGCCACAGTTCCTCCCCCGCCTCCGGATGTTGGGCAAAGAGGTCCGGCAGGCTCTCGTAGTCCTGCACCTGCACCAGATGCCAGTAGTCCAACCCCGCCCGCTTCACGGCCCGGTCGGAGATATCAAAGCCCAGCGGGCGGATCAGGTGCAGGCGGCTGCCGGTAGCGGCGCAGGTGCGGGCGATATTGCCGCAGTTCTGGGGAATCTCCGGCTCCACCAATACGATATTCAGCACGGAGCCGATCCCTCCCTTCCCGCCCCTGCGGGCACATCGTTTCATCGATTCATGTATTGTAATGCAATCCGCAAAAAAATGCAACTATAACTTGCAGAATCCACATATTTTTTCTTAAAAATATAAAATTTTCCTTCGCTTCACCGCAAAAACCGTCGCTTTTTGCGGCTCCCTCTCCTCCATGGGAGAGATTTCCTGCCCTGAGAAAAATTATTGCCGGGAAAATATGTGAAAATACTGGATTTCTTTGTAAAGTCTGTTATAATAGAGGCAGTATGCAGAGAGGGGGAGGATTCCCATGGATCGTAGTGTGGTATTTTTGGATCTGAAGGGCGGCTGCGCCCCCTGTGACAAACCGCTGATGCTGCGGCCGATCCTGTTTTGCCCGGTACTGACCTGGGTGGCACAGGAGTTGACGGTCTGCGGCGCTCAGCGGTTTTTTATTGTGTGTGACGAGGCGTGGCAGGACGAGGTGCGGGAAGTCATGGAGGGCTTCGACACCCGGCTGTTCGCCTCCGCTCAGGAGGCGCTGGCCGATGCAGAGGGTGAGGTCATCGTAGTCCCCGGCCCCGTGGTGCCGGTGTACGGACCGGAGGACAGCCGCAGCGTATACGCCGCCGAGGTCGGGACGCTGAAGGCCCGGCTGGAGAGCGGCATCCCTCTGACGGACTGCCCGGCGGAGGCCTGCGGCATCCGCAGTTTGTGGCAGACGCAGACGCTGCCGCCGGTATTCCGCCCGGTGGCGGATGAGGCGGCGCTCAGTGCCGCCATGCCGTATGCCCGTGAGCTGCTGCTGCGGCGCATGACGGGCGTCACCGTCGTAGACCCCGCCACCACCTATATCGATCCCCGCTGCTCCATCGCTCCCGGCGTGACCCTGCTGCCGGGTACCATCCTCCGGGGCCATACCGCCATCGGCTCCGGCTGCGAGATCGGCCCCAACGCCATGGTGCGGGACTGCATCGTGGGAAAGGACACCACCATCAATGCCTCGCAGGTCAATGAGAGCACCATCGGCAGCCACACCACCGTGGGGCCCTTCACCTATGTCCGGCCCAACTGCTGTATCGGTGACCACTGCCGGGTGGGAGACTTCGTGGAGGTGAAGAACTCCGTCATCGGAGACGGCACCAAGATCAGCCATCTGACCTATGTGGGCGACAGCGACGTGGGACAGCGGGTAAACTTCGGCTGCGGCACCGTCACCACCAACTATGACGGCCACAAAAAGCACCGCTGCACCATTGGCGACGACGTGTTTCTGGGCTGCAACACCAACCTCATCGCCCCCGTCACCGTGGCGGACCGGGCCTACACCGCCGCCGGGTCCACCGTTACCGACGACGTGCCGGAGGGCGCTCTGGCCATCGCCCGTCAGCGCCAGACCAACATCCGGGGCTGGGCGGACCGGCTGCGGAAAACGTGGAAGAAATAACGTGAGTTACGACGGCAGTCGTCTCAATATATATCTGCACCAAGAGAGAGAAATTTTTGGAATATGATAGAAAGCGAGTGTGTAAAACAATGATTTCTCATGGCAAGGACATCAAGCTCTTCACCGGCAACTCCAATCCGGCGCTGGCGGAGGAGATCTGCAAGCTTATCGGCACCAAGCTGGGTGAGGCCGAGGTCAAGTCGTTCGCTGACGGCGAGGCCTCTGTCTCCCTGTATGAGTCCGTCCGAGGCAGCGATGTGTTCCTCATCAACTCCACCTGCAAGCCCGTCAACGACAGTCTCATGGAGCTGCTCATTATGATCGACGCCTGCAAGCGGGCCTCCGCCGGCCGTGTCACCGCTGTGATCCCCTACTTCGGCTATGCCCGTCAGGATCGCAAGGCCAAGAGCCGTGATCCCATCTCCGCCAAGCTGGTGGCCAATATGCTCACCGCCGCCGGAGCGGACCGTGTGCTGACCATGGACCTCCACGCCAGCCAGATCCAGGGCTTCTTTGATATCCCTGTGGACAACCTGCTGGGCAACCCGGTTTTCGTGGACTACTATGCCAAGAAGTTCGGCTCCAAGGCCGAGGATATGGTGGTGGTGTCCCCGGATGTGGGTTCCGTGGCCCGTGCCCGGACCTTCGCCCAGAAGCTGCATATGAACCTTGCCATCGTGGATAAGCGCCGCCAGAAGGCCAACCAGTGCGAGGTGATGAACGTCATCGGCGACGTGGCCGGTAAGGACTGCATCCTCTTTGACGACATGGTGGATACCGCCGGTTCCCTCTGCAACGCCGCCAAGGCCATCGTGGAGGTGGGCGGCGCCAACCGCGTGTTCGCCTGCGCCAGCCACGGTGTGCTGTCCGGCCCCGCTCTGGAGCGACTGGAGGCCAGCAACATCGAGGAGCTGGCGCTGCTGAACACCATTCCGGAGTCCATGGGCGAGGGGTGCAGCAAGATCAAGTATCTGTCTGTGGCCCCCATGTTTGCCGAGGCCATCGAGCGCATCTATCAGGAGATCTCCATTGCCAAGCTGTTCAACTGAGCGAGCTTGTGAGAAACAGGCGGGTGAGGATCACCCGCCTGTTTTTTTGTGGGCTTTTTGCCTCCGGCGGGTGGTTTTTGGCTAATAGCCGGGCTTTGGATAGAAAACGTGTCTCCGGCGGCATACTTTTCCCAATAGTTTTTCTTTTCCTGTCTCTGACGGGTGACTTTCTGCCAATAGCAGCAGAAAGTCACCCGCCGGAGGAAAAAAGGGAACTACCGTCGGGAAAAGTGGGCCGTCGGAGACAAGATGAAAAAGCCATCCACCGCAGAGAAAAGCTTCTCCCATGTCCCCCCCCACGCAAAAAGGAACGTGCCATGGCACGTTCCTTTTTGCAGGTCATTTCTTCGTTTCAGTCGTGATTCGGTTGCTCTCCTGCTTCAGCTTTGCTCCTCAGGGGTGGGGCTGCTGCTGGGTGATGCAATGGATATTGCCACCGCCGAAGGCCACCTCACGGGTCTGCACGCCCACCACCTCACGGTCCGGGAACATCTCCTGCACCTGACGCACCGCCAGCGTATCGTTCTCGTCGCCGTACTGGGGCAGGATCACACCGCCGTTGACAATGAGAAAATTCATATACGAAGCAATACTCACCTCGCCGTTTTCACGGGGGACGGTACCCTCCACGGCGTCGATGGTCTCGGCGCCCTCCAGCCGGCAGGGCTCACGGGTCAGGCACAGCTTATGCACCTTCAGCCGCCGGCCCTTGGCGTCGGTAGCCTGAGACAGGGTGCGGTAGGCGTCCTGCGCCGCCTGATAGAAGGGGTTGTCCTTGTCCTCCGTCCAAATACAGGCCACCTCCCCCGGCGCCACGAAGCAGGCCACATCGTCGATATGGCCGTTGGTCTCGTCGGGGTCGATGCCATCCCGGAGCCACAGCACCTTCTCGCAGCCCAGATACTGGCACAGCTTCTCCCCGATCTCCGCCCTGGACAGATCGGGATTCCGGCCGGGGGACAGCAGACACATCTCCGTGGTCAGCACGGTACCCTCGCCGTCCACATGGATGGAGCCGCCCTCCAGCACGAAGCCCTCGGTGCGGTAGGAGTCCACGTCCGCCATCTCACAGATCTTCTGCGCTACCTGATCGTCCCTGTCCCACGGGAAGTACAGGCCGTCGTACAGGCCGCCCCATGCGTTGAAGGTCCAGTCCACCGCCCGCAGGCCGCCCTGACCGTTTACCAGAAAGGTGGGGCCGCAGTCCCGGACCCATGCGTCGTTGGAGGATACCTCCACCACCCTGATCTCCTCCGGAAGGCGGGCCCGTGCATTCTGATACTGTCCGGCGCTGACGCACATGGTGACCTTTTCAAACCGGGCAATGGCACGGGCCACCTGACAGAAGGTCTCCTGTGCAGGCTTGGCCCCGCTGCGCCAGTTGTCATTGCGCTCCGGCCAGAGCATCCACACCCCGTCCTGGGGTTCAAATTCCGCAGGCATCCGGTAGCCGTCCGCCTTGGGAGTAGAGCCGATGATACGTTTTGCCATATAATGCGTCCTCCTGCAATCAGTGTTGGGGCCGCCGGGCCGCTATGAGCACCTCGCCCAGCAGCACGCTCAGCACGGAACCGACGGTGATGGGCAGCACGCCGGTGAGCGTCTCCCGATCCCACGACAGCGGCACGGCGGTAAAGATGATGGATAGAATGATCAGGGCCATAGGCACATAGGCCAGCCACTTCAGAAAGCCGCTGCGGCCCGGCACCCGGAAGGGGCGCTCCCGGTCCGGGAATTTCCGCCGCAGGGTCAGAAACGCCGGAAACACCGGCAGATAGCTCAGCAGCAGCATCACCAGATTCAAGGCGAAGAAGCTCCAGAACAGGGACGAGTCAGGGCTGAGCCGCTCCATCACCGCCCCCAGCAGGCACACGGCAGAGGCCACGATGCCGCTGGTGACGGCGGAACCCACGGGCATATCGTTGCGCTTCCAGCGCCGGGCGAACACCGCCGGCATATCGCCCCGGTCGGCGGCGTAGGCGGCGGTGGAGTTGACGCCCATGGACCATGAGATCATATTACCGAAGAGCGTCACCAAAAACAAGAGGGCCACCACCCGCACCAGCGTACCGCCGGCCCCGCCGGTCATCAGGGACACGGCATCGATGAGGCCGGAATCCGGGCTGATGTCCCGCACCGGCACGGCGGCGCCGATGCCGAAGGCGGAGAACAGGTAGATGGCGGCGATGACGATGCCACCGGTGACGATGGCCTGTGGGATCTGCCGCCGGGGCTCCTGCATATTGTCGGCGTAGGTGCAGACCACCTCGAAGCCCAGAAAGTTAAAGAGAATGACGGAGATATAGGACAGGCTGTTCAGATCGAAGGACGGCAGGAAGGTCCGGGCCTCCATGCTGTTGACGAAGCCGTTTTTCGACACGTACACGATGCCCAGCACGCCCACCGTCAGCGCCAGCAGGATCTTGATGGCGGCACTGAGGTTCAGGATCAGGATGCTGTCGCACACCGGATAGGCGGCGATCCATGTGACGATCCAGATGAAGGCCAGCTGGATCACCAGCGACCACACCGGGTCGATGCGCCCGCCGAAGATCACCTCCAGCAGCTCCGGGCATACCACCGCCAGAGACGCCATCCACAGTGGGAAATTGATCCAGTAGTACCACGAGGCCCGTGCGCCCCAGCGGGTGTCGGGATAGGCGGTCTGGATCCAGTCGTACAGGCCGCCGTCGCCGGGAAAGGCCGTCCCCAGTTCCGAGGCGATGAGGCCGTAGGGCAGCAGGAACGCTGCGATCATGAACAGCCACCAGAAGTACTGGCTGTTGCCGATGGAGGCCACCGGCGCCGCCGCCTCCGCCACGAATACCACGCAAATGACGGACAGGATCACATCCGCCAAGCGGAATTTTCTGCGGTTTTCCATAGGCCGTCAGCAGTAGATGCGGTCCTGCAGAAACCGCTCCAGTGTGTCCCGTGCGGCGGCGATCTCCAGCTCCGTGTGCTCCGGGCGGCAGCGGGTGAAGTAGACCAGCAGGCCCCGCATGGCCGTCAGGCGGTTGCCGGCCTGCTCCCAGCACAGGGAGGAGGCGGAGTCCGCCACCTCGTCCGTCACGTCCTCGCCACGGGTGGCTGGCAGGCAGTGGAGGAACTTGCAGCCGATGGCCCCCAGCGCCATCAGCTCCCGGTTCACCTGATAGTCGTGGAATACCTGCACCCGCTCCTCCTTGGGCATCTCATTTTCGTACAGGCCGTACCACACGTCGGTGTAGATGAAATCGGCGTCCCGGACGGCGGAGCGGTCATCCGTCACCAGCCAGCTGCCGCCGGAGAGCTGGCAGTTGCGCTCTAAAATGGTCTGATGCTTCTCCGTCAGCTGGTGGCCCGCCGGGCCGTAGTGGACGAAGTGCATCCCCAGCTTGGTGGTGATGAAGCCCAGCGAGGCGCAGACCTGCGTGCCGTCCCCCACGAACACCACCTTCACGTCCTTCAGGCGCTTGCCCTGGGGCAGATGCTCGAAGATGGTACACATATCCCCGATCTCCTGAGTGGGGTGGTTGTAGTCAGACATTCCGTTGAGTACCGGGACGGTGCAGGACTGGGCCAGCTCCACGATGGTCCGGTGCTCGATGACACGGGCCATCACCACATCCACCAGACGGGACAGCACCTTGCCGGTATCCCCGATGGTCTCGTGGCCTCCCAGCTGGATCATTCCCGGCCCCAGATACTGGGCATGGCCGCCCATCTGGCTCATGGCTGTCTCGAAGGAGACACGGGTACGGGTGGAGGACTGCTGGAAGATCATGCCCAGTGTCATGTCCTGCATCAGGGGCGGATAGTACCCGCTGCGGATGGCCCGCTTGATGGCAAGGCTCAGCTCGATCATATCCACCAGCTGCTCCCGTGTGAACTCATTTGTGTCGATGAAATCTTTCACCATAGCTTGCGCTACCTCCTGCGTCATAAAATGGAAACGCCCATAGTTTGCGCCGAAGGAAGCGGAATATGTACGCCATGATGCCCTCTTTTGCAATTTCCCCTTGTTATCTGCGGATAAATGCGATATAATGCCTTGTATTAGTATCAATCGTACCATCGGGCAGTCTGCCCTTTATCCTGAACGGAAAGGAAGAATACTATGATTAAGGTCCAGTCCCAGCGGGGCGAGATCAGTATCAGCAGCGCCGTATTCACCAGCATCACCGGCGCCGCCGCTACCAACTGCTTCGGCGTCAAGGGCATGGCCTACCGCAGCATGACGGACGGCTTGGTCCATCTGCTGCGTCGGGAAGCCATGAGCAAGGGCGTAAAGGTCACCTATAACGAGGATGGCACGGTGTCCATCGAGCTGCACATCATCGTGGAGAACGGTGTGAATATCGCCACGGTATGCCGCTCTATTATGGGCGAGGTCAAATATGTGGTCACCAAAAATACCGGCGTGGAGGTCCGTGAAGTGAATGTCTTTGTGGACTCCATCACCGTGTGATGAACGTCGGTAGGAGGAGAAGCAAGAGCATGACAGAAAAAATCAGCGGCGGCGCCTTCAAGCAGATGGTCGCCTTCGGCGCCGCCTGTATCACCCGTGAAAAGCAGGCCATCAACGACCTGAACGTATTCCCCGTGCCGGACGGCGATACCGGCACCAATATGAGCCTTACCATCCAGACCGCTGCGGCGGAGCTGAAAAAGTGCGAGCCCGCCACGGTGGGCGAGGCCGCCAAGATCACCGCCAGCGCCCTGCTGCGGGGCGCCCGCGGAAACTCCGGCGTTATCCTGTCCCTGCTGTTCCGGGGACTCTCCAAGTCCGCCAAGGGGCTGGAGGAGATGGACGGCGTACAGCTGGCGGCGGCCATGTCCGAGGGCGTGACCACGGCCTACGGCGCCGTGATGAAGCCCGCCGAGGGTACGGTGCTGACGGTATCCCGTCTGGCGGCGGCCAGAGCTGAGGAGGCGGCGCAGGAGCAGAACTGCGCCGAATATGTGCTGGCGGAGGCCATTGCCACGGGCTATGAGACGCTGGCCGAGACCACAGAGATGAATCCGGTGCTGAAAAAAGCCGGGGTGGTGGACGCCGGCGGCAAGGGCTACCTCATCATTCTGGAGGGGATGCTCAGCAGTCTGCGGGGCGAGCCCATGCCGGAGGTGGAGGAGGAGCCGGAGCACGACAAGGCGGACTTTGCCGCCATCGGAGACGAGGACATCACCTTCGCCTTCGACACCGTGTTCATCGTCCGCAAGAACGATCCCAACGTGGATCTGGCCCCCTTCCGGGCCTATCTGGACAGCATCGGTGACAGTCTGGTCATCGGCGAGGACGACGAATCCTTCAAGGTCCATGTTCACACCGACACCCCCGGCGAGGCCCTGACGGCGGCCCAGCGATACGGTACGCTGGAGTTGGCCAAGATCGAGAATATGCGGACCCAGGCCGCCGATCTGGCAGCGGGCCGCAAGGCCCAGAGCACCGACGATCTGGACACCATCGAGGCGGAGCTGGAGCAGGCCGAGCAGGCGGAGGTCCCCGCCGAGAAGCGCTACGGCTTTCTGGCGGTATGCGCCGGAGACGGACTGGCGGCGGCCTTCCGGGATCTGGGCGTGGACCGGGTGGTATCCGGCGGCCAGACCATGAACCCCTCTACGGAGGCCATTCTGCGGGAGGTGAACCACACCCCCAGCGAGATCGTGTTCGTGCTGCCCAACAACAAGAACATCGTCATGGCGGCCCAGCAGTGCGTGGGGCTGACAGAGAAGCAGGTCATCGTGGTACCCACCCACAGCATCCCTCAGGGCATCAGCGCCATGATGAGCGTGGACACGGCGGAGGAGGATCCACAGGCTATTCTTGCGGCCATGACCGAGGCGGCCGCCGCTGTCACCACGGCCCAGATCACCTATGCCGCCCGCAACTCCGACTTCGACGGCTTCGCCATCAACGAGGGCGACTATCTGGCCCTGCTGGACGGCAAGCTCTTCGGCACGGAGCGGGACATCACCTCCCTGCTGACCCGACTGGCGGCGCTGGCGGCGGAGCGGGAGGCGGCCTTCGTCACCCTGTTCTACGGCGAGGGCGTATCGCAGGAGGAGGCCGAGGCGGCGCAGGCCCTGTTCACCGAGGCCTGCCCGGAGACGGAGATCTCCCTCCTCAGCGGCGGTCAGCCGGTGTACTACTACACCATCTCCATCGAGTAAAACCGAGTCTATCGCACCGAAGCATTCCCCGGACAGGACACTGTCCGGGGAATTTTTTCTGCCGGGCGGGGTTCGGGTTTCCCCGGCAGTGGCCGGCATTTTCCGGCAAATGATTTTTCGGTGTGATATTGCAAAACGGTCGCCCTTGTGTTATGATGAGGAGGATAACGTTCCAGCCATTGAACTGGACTCCGTTTCTTTCTCAGCAGACGATCCAGTCCCTGTGAGGGGACAGGTGGAATAGGGTGCAAATCCCTGCGAGTGGGTCACTGTGAAGCCCTCCCGGCGGCAAGTCCGACGGGACGGATAAGTCAGATACACCGGGTCGTCCGCTGCGGTACCTGCCTACACCGGGACTGCCTGCACAAAGAGAACGCCCTTTTATGCGTCCGTGCTGCCGAACCGGCGGCACGGACGCTTTTGCTTTGTGCCATCCGCAAAAGCCGCCCCCGACCCAAGGGGACTGTACGGCAGACGAGAAAATCCCACCGGAGAGGAGGTGAGGGCTGCGGCCTGCACGCAGGGCCGCCGATCCCACTGACACCACGACATATTTGAGAAAAGGAGAAACGAAATGCAGACAAAGATCACGTCGCACGGAAAGAAGCTCCTTGCGCTGATGCTGTCCCTGCTGATGCTGGTGAGCGTCCTGCCGGTCTCGGCATGGGCCGCCGCCAATGCAAAGCCCGAGAAGATCACTCTGGTGGGCAGCAGCGATGCGCTGGAGTACGAATTTGTAGACTATCTGACCTTTGCGTGGGAGGAAATCCCCCACTATAAGGTCTACGTCCCCGCCGGGGCCAAGACGGTCCAGCTCTACGGCACCGTCTATCTGGATAAGGCCGGCAGCTCCGGCAGCGGCTACACGCAGGAGGACGGTCTGAATGATTGGCCGGCTCCCGTGGATTACTGGACGGCAGATCAGGTGGGGTCCTCCTCCCCCTATACCATCGAGACCCGCACCAGCGGCTACGAGAAGAATCTGTCTCTGGTCAAGACCAGCAACTATGCCACCACCAACACCGCCTATATTCTGGAGTTCGTGGAGAAGGACGACTCTCCCGCCGCCCCGGCTCCCGTTCTGACGGCGGATCTGTCCACGGTGGCTGTCACCTACACCTGCGGCGATAGGGCCAATGCTCTGGCGGTGCAGGCCACCGGCAGCGGCACCCTGAGCTATCAGTGGCAGGTGAGCACCACCTCCGCCGCCGACGGCTTCGAGGACATCACCGACGCCACCCAGAGCAGCTACACCCCCTCCACCGAGGCACCGGGCAGCTTCTGGTACCGTGTGGTGGTCACCAACACCGTGGCGGGCAACAAGCCCACCAGTGTCACCAGCGCCGTGGCTCCCGTGACGGTCAACGTTCCGGAGGGGATGCGCCAGGTGAAGATCACCACCTCCAAGGGCCGGGGTACCGGCATGACCCTGACCCTGAAGGATGCTGCGGGCCAGCCCGTATCCATCCCCGCAGACACCAGCGGCAGCTACGCCGTATATGAGTTTCTGACGGCCCCCGGCGTCTATACCTATGAGGCACGGGACACTGTGCGGGGCAGCGAATATCTCCTTGGCACAGGCACCCTCACCGTCACCGAGGGTACCGGTGAGCAGACCTTCGAGCTGTATCTGGTCTATGTCTACGCCGTCAAGAGCGGCTGGACGGCAGACGACTTCACCACCGAGGTCAAGGCCGCCGACGGCACCGTCATGACCCCCGGCGAGCCCCATCAGTTCGCCAGCTATGTGGGCTATCCCTACCTCATGGTTCCCGGCACCTACACCTGGTCCATCCAGCCCTCCGAAGCCAAAGCGGCAGAGGGCTATCAGGCCACTCAGCCTGCCAGCCAGACGCTGAAGACTGCCTCAGGCGCCGCCTTGTGGAGCGCCACCCCGACCCAGATCGTAAACACCGACTTCGTGGTCCCCAAGGGCGCTCATGTCGTTATGACCGGCATTCCCTCCACCACCTATGGGCAGGGCGCTCTCGTTGCCGCCAGCGCCGACCTCACCGGCGATGACAGCGATGTCTACACCTTCCGGCTGGTAGCCGGCAGCAGCTACATCTACCGGGCCACCGGCGATGGGCTTGTCACTAACACCAGTATGTTCAAGTTCGACGGCAGCACCAGCCGTTATGACCTGACGAAAACCATGACTGGCGATCCCAAGGCCATCCTCCGGGACGAGAAAAGTGACGCAGCGGATATCCGCCTCAACGGTGTGGACTACACCGGCAGCGTCGCCCTGACCGTGGGCGGCATGAAGCAGCTGCGCCCCCTGCGTATGTTCCAGATCGCCAACAACAGCAACACCGGCATGAAAGGCTCTACGCTGGAGCCTGTATTCCACTACACGGCACTGGATGTGGACGGCACCAATGTGGTCAGCGTGGATGACAGCGGCCGCATCACCGCCAACAGCGCCGGTACGGCCATTGTTCTGGTGACCTATGACGCCATGTATGTAGCGGATTCCGGCTGGTCCATCAACAAGAACAAGACCTTTGGCGCCATCTGGCCGGAGAACACCGGCGTGGTGGTGGTAGAGGTAGGCGAGAACGCCGCCAACGGCCCGGATGCCAACATGACCATCAACAACGGTGACCGGAAGGTCGCCGGTAACAAGCTGGATGCCGAGGCAGACGTGCTGTACTACACCAATCATAGCGGCTGCCAGTACACCTTCCGGCCCGCCGCCGGCAGCACCGTTACCCTGCTGCGCCCCACCCTCACCGAGACGGCCATGACCTACACCGGCGGCTTCGGCACCGACGGCGTGACCACCAAGGGCGGCGACGTGACTCTGACTCTCACCGAGGGCAAAAACATCGTCAAGATCAGCAAGGATGGCGCCGACACCTATCAGGTCATCACCGCGAAGAAGGCCGGGGTAGTCATCACCAACAAGACCGACCCCACCCGTGATATCCTGCCCGGCGACACCGTCACCGTGCAGCTCACCGGCGTGTATCACCCCGCCAACACCATGGCGAACCTGTATAACCTCTACGCCTACGTCTCTTACACCGATCCCGGCAGCGATGATACCGTCACCGGCTATAAGAACTTCTCCCAGCGTCACCTCTTCGACCGGGCGGACGGCGACAGCTGCCGCACCGTGGAGGTAAAGATCCCCGCCGACTGGGATGCTGATGAGCCCTATGTCCTGACGGACGGCGTTCTCAACTTTCACGGCAACGGCAAGGATATCGGCTCTCACCGCAATTCCCTGCCCGATCTCTCCACCAACGTTCCCTATATCGGCAGCTACAGCAGCTTTGCGCTGGGCGCCCTGCCGGATATCACCATCCCTGTGGTCAAGCCCAATACGGCGGACGTCACCTTCTCCGTGAAGGATGACTCCGGAAACGCCATCGACAGCTGCACCATCCAGTTGACCAACAGCAGCAACGATACCGTCACCATCAACGCCACCGCTGCCTCCGCCACCCGCACGCTGGCCAGCGGCGAGTGGAGCTATGTAGTCACCAAGGAGGGCTATCTGCCCGCTAAGGGTACCCTGACCGTGGTGGGCAGTGAGGATCAGGCCGTGAATGTGGAGCTGCCTCTGGTCACTGCCATTCAGGTCAAGACTCTGCCCAAGAAAACCGTTTATACCGAGGGCGACACACTGGAAGCCGCCGGTCTGGTGGTGCAGGCTGTCACCAAGCGCGGCACCTCTGCCCTGACCTCTGACCAGTACACCCTCTCCCCCACTCTGCTGGAGACCGTGGGTCAGCAGACCATTACCGTGACCTTCGGTCAGCTCACCGCCACCTTCACAGTGACGGTGCGTGAGGACATCGTCACGCTGGAGACCACGCTGGAGGATGGCATCACCCAGCGCAATTCCCGCATGACCTTCGACGTCTTTGCCAAGGACGGCGACGGCAAGAAGCTGCCCGCCAATGAGGTAACGGTGCTCCTCAACGGTGATCCGGTGTCCGTCAATTGGGACGATGACACCAAGACCAGCTATACCCTGCACTTTACCAAGGAGGGCATCAACACCGTCGTTGTCAAGGCCCACAAGTCCTCTGTAACCTATACCATCACCTATGTGAAGGCCGAACCCGGTGATGTGGTGGGCAAGGCTGTGTTCACCGTGGAGGCCCTCTCTCTGGGCGGCGGCTACATCATCGAGCCCTGCTATGTGGACATCATCGAGGGTGAGAACGCCGCTCAGGCGCTGGCCCGTCTGTTGGAGGAGAAGGGCTTCACTTACGACAACACCGGCTCTCTGGAGAGCGGCTTCTATCTGTCCCACATCCAGGGCGATGCGCTGGCGGACATTGATCCCACCGGCGACAGCATCCCTCAGGCCCTGCGGGAGAAGCTGGAGGAGAAGGGCTTCGATATCCAGACCCGGACGGACGAGACCAGTCTGGGTGAGTTCGACTACACCAGCGGCTCCGGCTGGATGTACTGCCTGAAGAACGTATTCCCCAACGTGGGCTTTGCCGATTCCTATCTGTCCGAGGGCGACGTGGTGCGTGTGCAGTTCACGCTGGCCTACGGCTCCGATATCGGTGGGGGTCATGCCATGGGTGCGGGCGGAAGTGCCGGCTATTACGAGGTCGCCAACAAGGACGCCCTGACCCGCCGTGTGGCGGCCATCAACGCCGAGATCGAGGCGAACCCCTACTATCTGGAGCAGAACTGCCTGACCAAGGCCTATGACGCCGCTATGGACGTGCTGACCACTCTGTACGTCTCTCAGGCCGACGTAGATGCCGCTTTGGCGGATCTGCCCGATCCCCCTGTGGGCCACCAGCTGACCGCTGTGGAGAAGGTTCCTGCCACCTGCGAGACCGCCGGTGTAAAGGCCCACTGGAAGTGTGAGGTTTGCGGCAAGCTGTTCAGCGATGCCGAGGGCAAGACCG
>OJPK01000137.1_pt1 | contig 64980 bp, 54 predicted proteins | sample 1598491 | NCBI WGS metagenome assembly OJPK01 (sample SAMN03922487, study PRJEB24848) | human gut metagenome | isolation source: stool sample | host: Homo sapiens | place: Germany | collected 2011-05 | reverse complement strand
ATCGTCGGCAGCGTCAGATGTGTATAAGAGACAGCCGTCAGCATCACCCGGACGGGGCTTCCCACGGCGGCGGAGGTGACCTCCTCCAGCACCGCCAGCACCGTGCGGTTATTCAGGGAGTCCCGGACGAAATCGTTGCGGCAGTGGACGGTGAGGCAGTCACCCTCCACGGTGCCGGAGGCCATGTTGAGAAAGACCCGGTGGTTCACCGGCAGGCGGCCCTTGAACTGATCCAGCAGTTGGGTCCACAGGCGGCTGTCGCCTGCGGGCGCCGAGGGGGCCGGGTCTGCGGAGACAGACCTGCGGGGAGTTCTATGAGTGGGCTTTGGGGCGGAGGAGCGCTGCGGCTCCTCCGGGATGTCAAAGACACGCTCCCGGCCCGCCGGTTCGTTGGGCAGAGGCGGCTCCTCCCACGGGACCTCCTCCGGGGCGGGAGGACGCTTCTCCGCCGCAGCGGGGCGGGACTCTGAATCCGCTGAGGTGCGGGACTCCGGGGCAGCGGGACGCTCTGCCGCCGGTTGGGCGGCGGGGCGCTCCCGGCGGGCGGGGACACCCTTTTTCAGCAGCTCCTCCACCCGGTCCAGCCGGGCGCTGAGGGCCGTCAGGTCGCCGCAGAGGCTCTCGTCACACAGCCGCAGCAGGCACAGCTCCACATCCGTCCGGGGCTGGAAGCTGTCCGGCAGGGCGGCACGGGTCCCTTGCAGCGTCTCCGTCAGATACAGCAGCCGCTGCATGGAGATGTTTTCGGAGAGACCCGTCAGTGTCTTGGTATCATACAGCCCGGAGAGCAGGGCGCTGCCCCCCTCCGGTGCGGCTTTGAGAATGGTCATCTCCCGTGCCAGATCGCTGAGCTCCCCCAGCAGGGCAGAGACGTCCTTGCCGCTGCGGTACAGCTGATCCAGCAGCAGCAGGGCATCCGGCGTCCGGCGGTCCAGAATACAGCGCATCATTTGCTGGGTCTGGACGCTGCCGGCAAGGCCCAGTACGTCCAGCACGGCACGGCTGGTGAGCTGGCCCTCCGCCACACGGCACTGATCCAGCAGGCTCAGGGCATCCCGCAGGGCGCCCCCCGCCATGCGGGAGAGGATCTCCGCTCCGTCGGCGGTGAGGTCAATCTTCTCGGCCTGAGCGATGTGCAGCAGCTGGCGCTCCATGTCACGGGGCAGGATGCGCTTGAAGGAGAAGCGCTGGCACCGGGAGAGGATGGTGGCCGGGACCTTGTGCAGCTCCGTGGTGGCCAGAATGAACATCAGATGCTCCGGCGGCTCCTCCAGGATCTTCAGCAGAGCGTTGAAGGCCGGGGTGGAGAGCATATGCACCTCGTCGATGATATACACCCGCTTTTTCAGCACGGCAGGGGTATACACCGCCTCCTCCCGCAGCGCACGGACCTGATCCACGCCGTTGTTGCTGGCGGCGTCCAGCTCCGTGATATCCAGCGTGGTGCCGGCATCCACGGCCCGGCAGGCCTCGCACCGGCCGCAGGGCTCGCCGTCCACCGGGGACAGGCAGTTCACCGCCTTGGCCAATATCCGGGCACAGGTGGTCTTGCCGGTACCCCGTGTGCCGGTGAAGAGATAGGCGTGGGCGGTATGGCCCTCGGCCACCTGACGGCGGAGGGTATCCGTGATGTGCTCCTGTCCCACGACCTCGGAAAACACCTTGGGCCGCCACTTGCGGTACAGCGCCTGATACATGGATCTCCTCCTCCCGAAAAAACAAAAATTCTCCTCCGTTGACAGCTGTGGAGCCGGCGCCCTCACGGCACATGGATGGTCCCTCTTAATGCTGCTCGGTTCCCCGCCTGACATGATTCGTGGGTATCCATTGCGTGAGACCGGCTCCGCAGCTGTCAGCGGAGGAGAGGTCGTGACCACTATTTTACTACAACTTTTCCCGCTTGGCAACAGGAAAATTCAACGGGTGACATAGCTGCCGGAGGAGGCGGACTCCGCCGCCACCTGCACCAGCCGGGTCACGGGGTCAAAGTCTGCCGGGAGCAGCCCTTGCAGAGCCGCTGCGTCCACGGTGTCCGTATCCACATAGATGCGGTCGAAGTGCTCCGTCAGCAGGGCGAGGGTGACGCCGCCGTCGTTGGCATCCGCCGTCACCTGATCCCGCACCAGCACCGACAGAGCGGTGGTTTTGGGCAGGGCCTCCCGCACCCCCTCCACGAACACGCTGAGGGTGTCGGTGAGGTTGGTGACGGAGCCGTAGTCGATGCGGTCCAGACGGCCGTGGACGGGATAGGTGCAGTAGTCCAGCAGAATTTCGTCGAAGCCCAATTCGGCGCACTCCTTACACAGCTGCACGAGATACTCCCGTGCAGCAGCCTTGCCGGGATCCAGCCAGCAGGCGGCGTCATCGTCGTACCACAGCCAGCCGTCGCCGGTCCGCAGCAGCCCCGCCTGGTCGGGCTGGGCGTTGGCAAAGTCCATATCGGCAAAGCAGGCGATGCGGGCCACAGTCCATGTGTCGCCGGAGAGGAGGGTCTTGAGGCTTGTCAGCGTCTCCGGGCCGCCGGTGGTGACGGTGTCCCTGGCGGCGGTCTGCGTGTCATAGGTGACGGTACCGTCCCGCAGCTTCACCGGGATCACCACCGCCTCCGGGTGCTCCGCCAGCACGGCGGAGGGATCCTCCGTCAGCACGGTGTCCGGCAGCTGGCGGGCGTGAAGCTCCTTCAGCAGAGGGTGCTCCGGCTCATCGACGATGAGATTCACGTCATCCGGCGTGGTGTCCTCCGGCTGCTGGGGCTGCTCCGTCTGTCCCTTTTTCAGGAAGGGCAGCTCCAGATGCCGGTGGCCCTCGTCATCGTAGACCATATACTCCTGCGCCACCAGATATCCCACGGCGGCCAGCAGGATCAGCACCAGCACAATGACCAGCGCCAGTTTCCCGTGGTTTCGGCCACGGTAGCTCTGATAACCTCTGGTTGCCATGACGATACCTCCTTTTTCTCAGGTTCAGGGTCGGATGGCATCCAGCTGTGCCACCCGGCGGGCATGGCGTCCGCCCTCAAATTCGGTGTTTAGAAAGACCTCCACCATGCGCTTGGCCAGATTGGGGCCGGTGATGCCGGCGCCCAGCGCCAGCACGTTGGCATCGTTGTGGCGGCGGGTCATCTCGGCGGACAGGGGGTCGGTGCAGTGGGCGCAGCGGATGCCAGCCACCTTATTAGCGGCGATGGAAATGCCGATGCCGGTGGTGCAGATGACGATGCCCTTGTCGCACTGACCGGAGGCCACCATGCGGCCTACCTTCTCGCCGTACATGGGATAGTCTACGCTCTCGGTAGAGTAGCAGCCCACATCCTCGAAGTCGATGTTGTGCTCCTCCAGCCAGATGAGAATGTCCTGCTTCAGCAGATAGCCGCCGTGATCGCAGCCGATGGCGATTTTCATGGTGTATTCTCCTCTTACAATTCTTTGAACTCCGGCTTTCCGCCGGTAAAGGTGGTGAAGTAGCGGAAGCCGCACTCCCGCAGCAGCTCCTGTCGCTGGCGGATGAAGCAGCCCACGTCCGCCGGACGGTGGGCGTCGCTGCCCAAGGTGATGATCTCGCCCCCCAGACGGCGGTAGAGCCGCAGGATATCGGCGCCGGGCAGAGACTCGTTTCCACGGTTGGTGTTGCACTCGATGCCCAGCCCCTTGGGGATGATGGTACGGAAGATCTCCTCCACCTGATCCATGTGGTGGGCGAAGGTCATGTGCTCACCGTAGTTTTCGTTAATATACCGCAGGGGCAGGGTCAAGTGACCCAGCACCTGAAACTCACCCCATCGGGCCAGCGCCAGCACGTCCTCCAGATAGCTGTCGATGATACTATCATAATACGCTTCGTCGGCTTTTTCAATATAATAGAGGTCCTTATGGTGAAATTTCTTTCCCGCCATGTGGACGGAGCCGATGACAAAGTCCAGCGGAGGGGCATTCTGCATCAAATGCTCCGCCCGCTGAAAGCTCATGGCGGCCTCTCCCAGCTCCGCTCCCAGCCGCAGGGTAATGCGGTGGCCCCACTGCTCCTGCGCCTGACGGAACTGGCGGCGGACGGCGTCCCAGTCGAAGTCCCAGCGGGGCTTCTGCTCCGGGCCCCAGTAGATGGTGTCCACGTGGTCCGTCAGGCACAGTTCATCCATTCCGGCGGCCACGGCGGCCTGTGCCGCCTGTGCCATGGTCTGCCGGCCGTCCTGCGAGCAGGTGGAATGTACGTGATAATCTGCCAGATACATAGGCGTTACTTCTTCTTGAAGAAGCTACGGTGCTTCTCGTAGTTCCCCTCGCTCAAGGTCTCGCTGAATTTCCGCAGGGCATTCTTCTGCTCCCGGTTCAGGTTCCGGGGCGTCTCGATGGTGACGGTGACGTACTGGTCGCCACGGCCCCGGCCGTTGAGGGCAGGGATGCCCTTGCCCTTCAGGCGGAACACGGTGCCGGTCTGCGTCCCCTCCGGGATGGTGTACTTCACCTTACCGTCGATGGTGGGGATCTCCAGTTCGGCGCCCAGCACCGCCTGCGTGAAGGTGATGGGGGCCTCGCAGAACACGGCGGTGCCGTCCCGGCGGAACACGTCGTGGGGCTGCACCATCACCGTGACCAGCAGGTCGCCGGCGGGGCCGCCGTTCTTCCCGGCATGGCCCTGTCCCCGCAGGGAGATGGTCTGGCCGTGGTCGATGCCGGCGGGAATGGAGACCTTGATGGTCTTACGCTTGCGGGTGAAGCCGCCGCCATGACAGTCGGGGCAGGGCTGGTGGATGATGCGGCCCGTGCCGCCGCACTTGCGGCAGGGGTTGCTGGAGGCGAACACCCCCATGGGCGTCTGGCGGCGGGTCTGCACCACGCCGCTGCCGCGGCACTCGGGGCAGACCTCCGGCGTGGTGCCGGGGGCGCAGCCGCTGCCCTTACAGGTGGCGCACTGCTCCATGCGCTCCACCGTCAGCTCCTTTTCGCAGCCGAAGGCGGCCTCCGTAAAGCTCAGGGATACGCTGACCCGGATGCTCTCGCCCCGCTGAGGGCCGTTGCGGCGCTGCTGCTGGCCGCCGAAGCCGCCGCCGAAGAAGCTGCCGAAGATGTCCCCCAGATCGCCGAAATCGAAACCGCCGCCGAAACCGCCGCCCTGACCGGCGCCGTAATTAGGATCGGTGCCGGCAAAGCCGAACTGGTCATAGCTGGCCTTCTTCTCCGGATCGGACAGGACCTCGTTGGCCTCGTTGATCTCTTTGAACTTCTCCTCGGCCTCCTTGTCGCCGGGGTTCATGTCCGGGTGATATTTGCGGGCCAGCTTTTTATAGGCCCGTTTGATCTCGTCCTCGCTGGCGTTTTTGTCTACGCCAAGGACCTCGTAATAGTCTCGTTTTTCTGCCATACCGGCGTTTCTCCCTTCTCCGGGAATATCCGGCGGCGGAAAGACGGCCGGATATCATCTGGTTCCAAACGCCACAGGAAGGGACAGGAAGCCCTGCCCCTTTCCGGTGGTCAAGCTGCGCTGCGGGGCGCAGGATGCTTACTTATTCTGGTCGTCATCATCCACGACCTTGTAGTCGGCGTCGTAATACTGGCCGCCCTGTGCGCCGGTGTCGCCGCCGGGCTGCTGGGCAGCAGCGTCGCCCTGAGGCGCCTGCTGCTGGTACAGCTTCTCGCTCATCTTATAGAAGGCCTGCGTCAGCTCCTCGGTGGCGGCCTTGATGGCGTCGGTGTCCTCGCCCTTCAGGGTCTCCTTCAGCTTGTCGATACCGGCCTGAATGGGGGCCTTCTCGCTCTCGGGTACCTTGTCGCCCACTTCGCTGAGGGTCTTTTCCGCCTGATAGACCATCTGATCGGCCTGATTGCGGACCTCCACCTTCTCCTTGATCTTGGCGTCCTCGGCGGCATACTGCTCGGCTTCCTTCACGGCACGCTCGATATCATCCTTGCTCATGTTGGAGGAGGAGGTGATGGTGATGTGCTGGGCGTTGCCGGTACCCAGATCCTTGGCGGAGACGTTGACGATGCCGTTGGCATCGATGTCGAAGGTCACCTCGATCTGAGGCACGCCACGGCGGGCCGGAGCGATGCCGTCCAGATGGAAGCGGCCCAGGCTCTTGTTGGCGGCAGCCATCTCACGCTCGCCCTGCAGGACGTTGACCTCCACAGAGGTCTGGTTATCGGCAGCGGTGGAGAAGATCTGGCTCTTCTTCACGGGGATGGTGGTATTGCGCTCAATGAGGCGGGTGCAGACGCCGCCCATGGTCTCGATGCCCAGGGACAAGGGGGTGACGTCCAGCAGCAGCAGGCCCTTGACATCGCCGGTCAGCACGCCGGCCTGCAGGGCGGCGCCCATGGCCACACACTCATCGGGGTTGATGCCCTTGAAGGGCTCGCTGCCGGTGAATTTCTTCACGGCCTCCACCACGGCGGGGATACGGCTGGAGCCGCCCACCATCAGCACCTTGGACAGGTCGCTGGCCTTCAGGCCGGCGTCGGACATGGCCTGACGCACGGGGCCCATGGTAGCATCCACCAGATGGCCGGTGAGCTCGTTGAACTTGGCACGGGTCAGGGTCACGTCCAGATGCTTGGGGCCGGTGGCGTCGGCGGTGATATAGGGGAGGTTGATGTTGCTGCTGGTGACGCCGGACAGCTCGATCTTAGCCTTTTCGGCAGCCTCCTTCAGGCGCTGCATGGCCACCTTGTCGCCGGACAGGTCGATGCCGTCGGTGCGCTTGAACTCGCTGACCAGATACTTCATGATGCACTGGTCAAAGTCGTCGCCGCCCAGACGGTTGTTGCCGGCGGTGGCCAGCACCTCGATGACGCCGTCGTCGATCTCCAGAATGGAGACATCGAAGGTGCCGCCGCCCAGATCGTAGACCATGATCTTCTGGGTCTGCTCCTTATCCACACCGTAGGCCAGAGCGGCGGCGGTGGGCTCGTTGATGATACGCTTGACGTCGAGACCGGCGATCTTGCCGGCGTCCTTGGTGGCCTGACGCTGGGCGTCGGTGAAGTAGGCGGGGACGGTGATGACAGCTTCGGTGACGGGCTGGCCCAGATAGGCCTCGGCGTCGCTCTTCAGCTTCTGCAGGATCATGGCGCTGATCTCCTGCGGGGTGTAGCTCTTGCCGTCGATATTCACACGGTGGTCAGAGCCCATCTCACGCTTGATGGAAGCGATGGTGCGGTCAGGATTGGTGATGGCCTGACGCTTTGCCGTCTGGCCCACCATACGCTCGCCGCTCTTGCTGAAGGCCACCACGGACGGGGTGGTGCGGTTGCCCTCTGCGTTGGGGATGACAACAGCCTCGCCGCCTTCCATGACGGCGACGCAGGAATTGGTCGTACCAAGGTCGATACCGATAACTTTAGACATAATGATTGCCTCCTGATAAGATATATATAGATTGATTTTTTACGGATCGTTACTGCTGGTCCGGGTCCACGGGGATCACGATGGAAGCGATGATATAAGCCAGCAGGCCGCTGCCGCCCATGAAGCCCAGCACCACCCAAGCCAGACGCACCAGCGTGGGGTCGATGTTGAAGTAGTCGGCAAGGCCGGAGCACACGCCGCACAGCATTTTATCGTTGACGTTGCGATACAGTCTCTTTCTCTCCATGACGCTTCTCCTTTCAGTTGGCTACCTTGACCATGGCGAACCGGAGAACCTTATCGCCCAGCTGGTAGCCCTGCTGGAGCACCTCCACCACGGTGTTCTCACCGACGTTCTCGTCCTCCACGTGCATCACGGCATCGTGCTTCTGAGGATCGAAGGGCTGGCCCTGCGCCTCAATGCGGGTGACGCCCAGCTTCTCCAGCACTGCCAGAAACTGCCGGCAGATCAGCTCCATGCCCTGCCGATGGGGGTCGCCCTCGGCGAACTGGGCAAGGCCACGCTCCAGATTATCCAGCACCCCCAGAAACTCCTTGACGGTGTCCGCCTTGGCGTCGGCGTAGACGTTTTCCTTTTCCTTGGTGGTGCGCTTGCGGTAGTTATCGTATTCCGCCGCCAGACGCAGATACTTGTCGCTGGCATCGCTGACCATTTTAGCCAGCTGCTCCATCTGCTCCATCTGCTCACGGGTGACGGTAAAGGTCTCCTCCTCGGCGGCCTTTTCCGCAGCCTGCTCCGTTTCCGGGGCGGTGTCGGCCTGCGGCTGCTCCTCCTGAGGGGTGTTCTTCTTTTTTTTCTCGCTCATGACTGTTCCTCCTTGGTAGGCGGCAGCTGCCGCTTTTCAAACATATGACTCAGACTCTCGGCAAAGCAGGTGAGCCGGGCCGCCACGGACGCATAGTCCATGCGGGTGGGGCCTACCACCCCCACCAGCCCACGCATACCGTCACCGATATCGTAGCTGGCGATGACCACGCTGCTCTCCTTCAGGGCGGCATCCACATTCTCCGGTCCGATGAGGATCTGCACCGGGGCGTTGCCCGACGGCACCGGAAGGTTCTGCTTGTTGTCCACCATAAAGGTCATCAGGTCACGGGCCTTGTCGGCGTCCCGATACTCCGGGAATTTCAGCAACTGGGTGGTGCCGCCCAGATAGACCTCCTGCCCGGCGGCATCCTTCAGCAGCTGTCCGGCGTATTCGCACACCTGATTCAGCAGCAGGAACCACTTGCCGGACACCTGATCCGACAGGCTCATGAGCCGGGCGTTCATCTCCTCCGGCCCAAGGCCGGTAAAGTGCGTGTTCAGCAGGTGGCTCATCTCCGTCAGAGCCTCCCGCTCCACCGGCAGCTGCCAGCGAAGCAGCTGGCTCTTGACCCGGCTGTCCGACAGCATGGCCACGGCGATGAAGCTGTCATCGTCCACGGCAATGAGGTCGAACCGCTGCACCGTCACCGCCTGCGTGTGGTCCGCCACGGCATAGGCGGGGTAGCCCACCATGCTGGAGACCATCTGGCCCGCTTGGGCCATCACCTGATCCACCTGAGACATTTTCCCGGTGAGGGAGCGGCGGATGCTCTCGGCCTCCGCCTCCGGCAGCGCACGGTGCTCCATGAGCTCGTTGACGTAGAGCCGGTAGCCCCTGGCGGAGGGGACCCGCCCGGCGGAGGTGTGGGGCTGCTCCAGATATCCCATCTCCACCAGATCCGCCAGCTCGTTGCGGATGGTGGCGGAACTGATCCTGCCGGGCATCTTCTCAGCAATGGCCTTGGAGCTCACCGGCTCCGCCGTGGCCACATAGCCGTCCACCACGATCTTTAATATTTGCTTTTTCCGGTCTGTCAATTCCATGATAAAACTCCATTTAGCACTCCTATCTCCTGAGTGCTAAATGGAGTTTACCACCGTGGGCAGGTAAAGTCAATACCCCCAGTTTTAATTATTTGTAAACACGTCGCTTACCAACGCAGGCGGCCGCCCGGCAGCTGCTCCGGGAGCCAGCGCTGGCGCTGCATCACCGGCAGCACCGCCTGAAGCAGGAAGCCCAGCAGCAGAATTTGCAGCGGCAGATACAGGGCGTTTTTCACGGCGCTCTGGGTCAGGTAGTAGAGGTAGCCCTTGCTATACAGGATGGCGCTCCAGAGGGCGCCCAGCAGCACATTCTGGATATTGGTGAGGAGCTTGGCCAGAATGATGCGCCGCCACGTGATTTTAGCCCGGTAGAAAAACAGGGCGTAGATCATGCAGCCGGTGATGGTGGTCAGCATATAGCCGGGGAAATAGGGGTAGCCGCCGGAGGACAGGAAGAAGCTGAGGGTATCCTCGGCGGCGCCGAACACGATCACCGCCAGCGGGCCGCAGACCAGTGAACAGAGGGCTCTGGCCAGAAAGGTAACGCTGAGGGACAGGCTCTCGCCCAGACGGATGGAGCAGTGGCTCAGGACGATGCAGGCGGCGATCATCAGAGCCATGAACACCAGACGGCGCAGAGCCTTCAGCTCCCCGGCGGCGCTGCGCCAATAGCCGGGGGACAGGGGATGGGGATAAAGCGGCATAAAAAAACCTCCTCTGATTTGGCAGACCGGACAGGCCGGACAGCCGCACAGAGGAGCGCCGGGGCTTACTGCCCCGGAGATGGCCACTATGCGGCAGCGGGATGCGAGATCTGCACTGCAAGGCGATGCCATTTCGTCCGGCGGACAACTCCCCGTTCCGCCGGCACTATGCCCCCATGGGGGCGACACGCAGATCCCTACTCTGCCTTTGTATGTGTGATGGGTTTAGTATAGCACATCGGCGGGAAAATGCAAGGATAATCGCCGAAGCGCCGCCGGTGGCGGAAAAAGCGAGGCGATTTCGAGGAAGTGTCCCGGTTTTCACGCCCCAAAGGGGCTGGAAACCGGCTGACACGACGGTGTTCCGAATCGCCGAAGCGCCGCCGGTGGCATACTTTTCCCAGCAGTTCTTTCTTTTTGTCTCCGACGGCATACTTTTTGTCAACAGCGACAAAAAGTATGCAAAAAACGCCGCCAGAAACGATGGTTTCTGGACTTCCTTTCCTCTCAAGAGCTGCGTTCGTTATGGGCCGTAAAGGGAATCGACTGCGCAACAAACCCGCTGCCGCTCCCTCTCAGGTGAAGGGGCGTGTGGGTCTACCGCTGGGGGAGTACGGATTCCCACGACCAGTCTGCGGACTGGTCTCGGAATGACAAGGGGTGGCAAGGCGGGAAAAGGACGCTCTCCCCGGTGGGGAGAGCGCCCTTTTGTATGGAAAAATATCAGAGTCTAACTTGCAGCGGTAGGCTTAGCCCTTGACCACGGTGTACCAAGTGTCGGTACCATGAGTCTCAGACACCACCTTGTAGCCATCGGCCACGAAGTTGGTGTGAGCGCCCTCGGCCGTGCAGTTGGACGGGTCGAAGTTCACGAAGGTACCGCCGTTGATGATGACCTTAGCTGTACCATTCTTGTAAGCGCTGTCCACGCAGTTGATCAAGAAGTTATAACCGTAAGTCGGGTTGCTGTACGGCTCGCAGGCGAAGGTGCCGCCGTTGATGACCAGCGTACCCTCCTGAACCTGCACAGCAGTACCGCCGCCGTAATAGTAGCCGTCGTTGATGGTCACAGTAGCGCCCTTCCGGACGTTGATGCCATAGCCGCCGTTGACACCGGTATCAATGCCGCCGTTCTCGCCCGCATTGATGGTGGTATCCGCATCGATGATAAGGGCGCAGAAGTTCGTATTGTTGTTGCCCATGTTATCGGGGGTGATGATCTTCTTCTCCAGATTCAGTGTGGTGGGCTGGGAGATGACGATGCGGGCCGCCGCCGTATCCTCAATGTTGTTGGTCTGGATATCCTCGGTAACAGCCACGACGCCGCCGTTGGTCAGAGCCTCCTTCAGTTCCGTAACGTTCACCACAGGGTAAGTGGCGTTCTCGTCATAGGTGTTGTTGAAGCTGTCGCTCTCCACGGTGTCCTGGGTGGCGTAGACGGTGATGGCGATGCCGTCAATAGACTCGTTCATGTAGTCGTTGCCGGCAGACTCCTGCATATGACCCTTGATGGTGAAGGCGGCGCCCTCTTCCCCGGCCTTCAGTTGCATCTCGGTCAGGTTGATATCCGCATCATTGATGGTCCAGTCGATGACATTATTCAGCTTGGCGCTGCCGTTGATGCCGGTGATGGCCACCTTGTACTTCACAGCCAGATTGCCCTTGTTGACAACACGCAGCTCAGGCAGCATATAGGTGCAGCCCGGCTCCCAGAGGATCTGGGTACCCTCAGCGGGGATCCCGCCATTCACAAGGAACGGAAGCGTCTTGCCCTCGGCATTTTCCCACTTGGTGGGAACACCATTGGCATCCCATTTGGTGGCGTACTGCAACTCGATATCCAGGTTACCGGCCTGAATTTTATTGACACCCGTGCTTGCGGTGTCGGTGAACCATGCGAAAGTAGCGCCTACCAGCATGGCCAGGCACAGAACCATAGCCATGACGCTTCCCCGCAAGGCCCGTTTGGTACTCTTGCGGTTTGTCATAATATCTGCCTCCTATTTTTGCGTGGGCCGATGGGGCGCTCGTAGGGGAGTACGGATCGCCACAGCCAGTCTGCGGACTGGTCTGCACCGTCGTGTCAGCCGATTTTCAGCCACTTCGTGTCATGAAAATCGGGAAACATCCTCGAAATCGCTTTGCTGCATCCTCCGCTGGCGGCGCTGCGGTGATTTCCGCAATGACATTTTTATATCATATCATTGCCAAAAAATCGCAATTCGGCATAGGGATCCATATTCTCTTTGGAACACCTCTTATCGTTTCAAGCAAAACGATAACCGCCCATGGGCGGTTCGGCACATTGTCTATATGCGCATATTAGCACTCCTTACGACGAACTGCAAGAGGATTTGATATTTTTGTCGTTTTTTTACATAGCGGTTTTACAGCGATTTCACACAAAGCGCCCCTCTCGCAGGGAGAGGGGCGCTCAAGCGGTATATGGGCAGGATCAGCAGCGGACCAGCTCCACCAGCACCTGCACCATTTTCTCCATGGAGGCCACGGGGACGAACTCATGAACGCCGTGGAAGTTGGCGCCGCCGGTGCAGAGGTTGGGGCAGGGGATATCCCGCTCCCAAGAGAGGCGGGCTCCGTCGGTGCCGCCCCGGATGGGAACGATCTCCGGCTCCACGCCCACGGCCCGCATGGCGGCACAGGCGTTGTCGATGAGCTCCATGTGGGGCAGCAGCTTTTCCTTCATATTATAGTAGCTGTCCTTCAGCTCCAGCCGGAAGGAACCCTCGCCCCAAACGCCGTTGAGGTAGCGGACGGCGTTTTCCACGAAGGTCTTGCGGGCCTCGAAGTTCTCACGGTCGTGGTCACGGATGATGGTGTGGAGCACCACCTCCGTCTCGTTGCCGGAGACGTCGGTGACGTGGTAGAAGCCCTCGTAACCCTCGGTGTGGGCGGGAGTCTCCGCCTCCGGCAGCAGGGAGATGAACTGGTGGGCCATGAGGACGGCGTTTTTCATCTTATCCTTGGCGGAGCCGGGGTGGATGTTGACGCCGTGGACGGTGAGGGTCACGGCGGCGGCGTTGAAGTTCTCGTACTCGATCTCGCCTAGCTCTCCACCGTCCACGGTATAGGCGGCCTTGGCGGGGAATTTGGCGGGGTCGAAGTGGTCGGTACCCTTGCCCACCTCCTCGTCGGGGGTGAAGCAGACGGCGATGGTGCGGTGGGGGACCTCCGGGTGGGCCAGCAGATACTCGCAGGCGGTGACGATCTCCGCCACGCCGGCCTTGTCGTCGGCGCCCAGCAGGGTGGTGCCGTCGGTGACGATGAGCTGCTGCCCCACGTAGCGGCTGAGGAAGGGGAAGTCCTTCACCCGCAGACAGCCGGTCTTGGCCAGCAGCAGGTCGCCGCCCTGATAGGTGACGATCTGGGGGTGGATGTCGGCACCGCTGACGGCGGGAGAGGTATCCATGTGGGAGATGAGGCCCAGCGCCGGGACGTGCTCCTGGCCCGGCGTGGCGGGCAGGACGGCGTAGACGTAGCCCAGCTGGTCCATGTGGGCGTTCTCCAGCCCCAGCCGGGCCAGCTCGTCGGCCAGATACCGGCCCAGCTCCTTCTGGTGGGCGGTGGTGGGGACGGTGTCGGACGTCTCGCTGGAGGTGGTGTCAAAGGAGACGTATTTCAAAAAACGTTCGGTCACTTGCATGGCGGTTCCTCCTGTATCAGGCATCCCGCAGGATGCCGGTATTCTTTGCCTTGTATTGTATCACAGTTTCGGGAAAATACGAAACTTTTTTCGCCGCCGGGGGAGATTTTTCTGCGGCGGCGGGGATTTTTGCTTGAGTAACGGCGGCGGGTGTGCTATACTGATTGCTGTATGCGGGCGTGGTGGAATTGGTAGACTCGATGGATTTAGGTGATATCACCTCAGTGTAGGTTTTTATCGCCAGTACAAGCTCTTAAAACTTCATATGCGGGTATGGTGGAATTGGTTGACACGCAGGATTTAGGTTCCTGTGCCGCGAGGCGTGTGGGTTCGAGTCCCACTACCCGTACCAAAAACCGGCAGGCCGCCACAGGGGGCCTGCCGGTTTTTTATTCCCGGGCCAGGGGTTAGGGCGGTTCCTCTCATAAATGGCAGCTGCGATGCAAATGTGCTGATCCGTTTGCCGTTTTCCAGCAGCACGCAGCTTTGTTCCTCCAGATCCGGTCAACTTCCTTCGGTTAGAATAGACTAACTTCCGTGCTTTCAAAAGGCCGCCGTCAGCGGCCTTCCCATAAGCTGTCTGTCTTATTTATATGGATCGTACTACCCGTTCCGTGCAAACACAAGATGCTTCTCCCGTTTGGAGAAATTTTTTCGGATGGGCGCCATGCGGCAACGGGCGCTGCGTCCATTCGCAGCCTAAAAAGGGACCCCTGCGGCCTCGGCCGCAGGGGTTCCCTTTTCTATGCAGGGATCGACCGTATCTGCAGAAATTGCTGATGCAGGGTCCTCTTACATTTTCTCCGGGGCGCTGCAGCCAATGAGGGTCATGGCGTTCTTCAGCACCGCACGGGTGGTATCCGCCAGCTTCAGCCGGGCCAGCAGCACCGGCTTCTCCTCGCCCTTGATGCGGCAGGCGGCGTAGAATTTGTGGAACGCCGCCGCCAGAGCGGTGAGGTAGCGGTTGATGTGGCTGGGATCGTAGTCCCGTGCCGCCAGCAGCACCACCTGACCATAGGAGGCGATCTGCTTGATGAGGGCCTGCTCCGTCTCGTCGGTCAGGAGGCTGAAATCCACGGCATCGGCAGCCGGGACGGTATAGCCCTCGGCCTCCAGATTCTTCAGCAGGGTGCAGATGCGGGCGTGGGCGTACTGCACATAGTACACCGGGTTCTCGCTGTCCTCCCGGACGGCCAGACCCAGATCGAACTCCATCTGCGTCTCCGGCTTGGCGTTGAAGAAGTAGCGGCAGGCGTCCACGGGGATCTCGTCCAGCAGGTCCGTCAGGCTGATGGCCTTGCCGGTGCGCTTGGACATCCGCACCACCTCGCCGTCCCGCACCAGCTTCACCAGCTGCATCAGCACGATATCCAGCCGGTGCTCACCGTCCAGTCCCAAAGCGTCCATGGCACCCTTCAGGCGGGCCACATGGCCGTGGTGGTCGGCGCCCCACACGTTGATGACCTTATCGAAGCCCCGGACGGCGAATTTGTTGCGGTGATAGGCAATGTCGGCGGCGAAGTAGGTGTAAAAACCGTTGGCACGGCGCAGCACGTCGTCCTTCAGGCCCAGCTTCTCGATGTCCTCGTCGGACTTGCCGGCCTTTTTCAGGTTCTCCGCCAGGATCCGGCTGGTGGCCAGCCACAGAGCGCCGTCCTTCTCATAGGTATAGCCCCGCTGGGTCAGCGCCTTCACGGAGTCTGCCACATAGCCGCTCTCGTGGAGGGTGGACTCGAAGAACCATGCGTCGTACTGGATGCCGTACCGGGCCAGATCGGTCTTCATCTTGGGGATGTTGTGATCCAGACCGAATTTGGCCAGCGCATCGTGCCGGGTCTTTTCGTCGCAGTCCAGATACTTCTCGCCCTCCTGCTGATAAAACAGCCGGGCCAACTCCCGGATATCGTCGCCATGATAGCCGTCCTCCGGGAACTCCACGGCGTCCTCGCCACGGATCAGCTGCTGATACCGGGCATCCAGACTCCGGGCAAACTTATCGATCTGGTTGCCGGCGTCGTTGACGTAGAACTCCCGCCACACGTCGGCACCGGACTTCTGGAGCACGGAGGCCAGCGTGTCGCCCAGCACGCCGCCACGGGCGTTGCCCATGTGCATGGGGCCGGTGGGGTTGGCGGAGACGAACTCCACCATGTACTTCTTTCCGGTCAGCGTGTCGTTGCGCCCGTAGTCGGCGCCCTCCGCCTCCACACAGGCCACGGTATCGCCGAACCAGCGGCTGCCCAGCCGGAAGTTCAGAAAGCCGGGGCCGGCCAGCTCCACAGAGGTGAAATAGGTGTCCGTCAGGTCCATCTGCTCCGTCAGGATCTGGGCCACCTGCCGGGGGTTCATCTTCATGGCCTTGGCGGCAGCCAGGCAGAAGGTGGTGGTATAGTCGCCGTTGGCGGTATCCTTGGGGATCTCCACCGAGGGGGTCACCGTCACGCCCTCCGGCAGCAGGCCGGCGGCGCTCGCCTTCTGATAGGCGGCGGTGGTCAGGGCCAGCACCTGGTCCTTCGCGCTTTGGATCATATTCATTGCGGGGTCCTCCTTCATTCTTGATATAGCTCCAGCCGAACCGTCAGCGCCGACACCGGCGTCTGTCCCACGTGCAGGGAATAATCCAGCGTAATGTGTCCTTGTTCCTCCTGCTCCAACTCCCACAGCAGCTCATGGGCGGCTACGTCCAGCGCCAGCACGCCCTCCTCCGTGGGCAGGTGCAGGACGGTGGGGGCGGCGGGGTCCAGCCGCATCCGGTAGCTGTTGCCGCTGCGGAGAGTCACGCAGCCGCAGTCCTCCAGCCACAGCTCCGAGGTCATGAGACTGCCGTCCTCATCGCTGCGGGCCTGATACCGCAGCTGCCACCCCGACGGGGTGCGCTCCAGCGTGCCGCTGCCCCGGAAGTGCAGCACATCCTCCATGTCCGGGAGCCGGGTGCGGCTCTCCACATGGACTTTCACATTTCCTTCCATGACGGCCTCCTCAGTATCGCTCGATGTCCACCAGCCGCACGGGAGCCGTAGGCTCCTCCTGCAGGAAGCGGCGGGCCATCTGGCCGAAGCCCTCCGGCCGGTCGCTGGTACACAGCAGCGCCTGTCCGGTCCCCTCTGGGGCCAGCAGCTGCCGCCGGGCCAGCGCATCATGCAGGGTGTGGACGGACTCTGCACCGGCGTTCACCAGCGACACCTCCGGCCCCATGATCTCCCGGATGATATCCGTCAGCAGGGGATAGTGGGTGCAGCCCAGGATCAGCACGTCCAGCCCCTCCTGCCGCAGAGGCTCTAGATACTTACGGGCCACCGTCTCGATGACCACGTCGCCGGGCTGATAGCGGCCGTTTTCCACCAGCGGCACCAGCAGCGGGCAGGCCCGGCTCACCACATGGATGGTTTCATCCAGCCGGTGCAGCGTCCGCTCATAGGCGCCGCTGCGGACGGAGGCGGCGGTGGCGATGAGGCCCACCCGCCGGTTCCGGGTCATGGCCGCCGCCTTCCGGCAGGCGGGCTCCACCACCCCCAGGATGGGCAGGTCGTTTTCCGCCTGCAGTTGGGGCAGAGCGGTGGTGGATACGGTGCCGCAGGCCACCAGCACTGCCTTAATATCGAAGGAGCGCAGGAAGTGGACGTCCTGCCGGGCGTATTTCAGCAGGATCTCCGGCGAGCGCCCGCCATAGGGGACACGGGACGTGTCTCCGAAGTATATAATGTTTTCAGAGGGCATCAGCCGCCGCATTTCCCGCACGGCGGTCAGTCCCCCCAGACCGGAGTCGAACACTCCGATGGGCCGTTGGTCCATGACTGGGCCTCCTTTCCGGCATCCCCGTGACGCCGCAGTGTATCACGCTGCATAATAAAACAATCATATTATACTATGGAAGCTCTCCTTTCTCAAGTGAAAATTTGGCGGATTTCCCCGGTTTTTTCAGTGGTATTTTCCCGCCGGGTCTGTTATACTGTTGCATACAGTAAAGGCCCCTTCGGCGGCGTGGAGGTGTATCCGTATGGAGATCAAAATGACAGAGAAGCAGTTCCGGCGTCTGCTGGATCTGGTGTATATCGGCAACTGGATCCTCAATTCTACCCGCGGCGACGATCGCATCCGCCAGTATGATGAGGTGGAGAGTCTGGTGTTCTCCCAGTGTCTGGCCCATGGGATGGCGCCGCTGACGGAGCTGTATCAGGGGCAGCTGATCCCCTCACAGGCCTTTGCCGAGGGCGGCATCCACGAGGCCATCATGGCCTATGAGGACACCACCTTCTTCGAGATACTGGCGCAGGAGCTGGCCCTGCGGGACATGGATGATCCCCCCATCACGGAGGAGAATTACGACGAGGTCATGAACCGCATGAACGCCTATTTGGGGGAGTTCGAGGCCCACGGCACCGACCACATCTCCGTGGACATGGAATAACGCACTGCATAAAAAATCTGCCGGGAGAGGACTCCCGGCAGATTTTTTATGCACCGGCGCAGGTCTGTCGATGAAATAGCCGGGGACGGAAGCTCCGTCCCCGGCTATTTTGGTTTTTGTTACGCCTCAGCGCTTCAGCACTTCTCGTAGATGGTGGCAACGCCCATGCCGCCGCCGATGCACAGCGTAGCCAGACCACGCTTGGCCTCGGGACGCTTCTGCATCTCATGCAGCAGGGTGACGATGATACGAGCGCCGGAAGCGCCCACGGGGTGGCCCAGAGAGATGGCGCCGCCGTTGACGTTGACCTTGCTCATGTCGAAGTGCAGCTCACGGGCCACAGCGATGGACTGAGCGGCAAAGGCCTCGTTGGCCTCGATCAGGTCGATGTCGTCGATGGTCAGGCCGGCCTTGGCCATAGCGGCACGGGAGGCAGGCACGGGGCCAACGCCCATGATCTTGGGATCCACGCCGCCCTGGCCCCAGCCAACCAGCTTGGCCATGGGCTTCAGGCCGTACTTCTCCACAGCCTCGGCGGAAGCCAGCACGATGGCGGCAGCACCGTCGTTGATGCCGGAGGCGTTGGCAGCGGTGACACGCTGGGTGCCCTTGTCCTCGGCCTCCTTGGCGCCGGTGACCTCGAAGGTGTGAACGACCTCGGGGTTGGGGGACTCAGGACCAACGGGGAAAGCGCCACGCAGCTTGGCGATGCCGTCGGCGGTGACGCCGGCCTTGGGGAACTCGTCACGCTTGAACTCCACGATCTCCTTCTTGACCTTCACAGGGACGGGAACGATCTCGTCGTCGAAGCGGCCGGCGGCCTGAGCGGCCTCGGTCTTCTGCTGGGAAGCAGCGGCGAACTCGTCCTGCTCACGGCGGGTGATGCCCCAGATATCATTGATGTTCTCGGCAGTGGTACCCATGTGATAGTTATTGAAAGCATCCCACAGACCGTCACGGATCATGGTGTCCACGATCTTCTTGTCACCCATGCGGGCGCCCCAGCGGGCGTCGGGGGAGGCGAAGGGAGCAGCGCTCATGTTCTCGGTACCGCCGCAGACCACGATGTTGGCATCGCCGGACAGAATGGCACGGGCACCCTCGATGACGGACTTCATGCCGGAGCCACAGACCATGCCGATGGTGTAGGCGGGAACGGAGTAGGGGATACCGGCCTTGACGGAGACCTGACGGGCCACGTTCTGGCCCAGACCGGCGGTCAGGATGCAGCCGAACATCAGCTCATCCACGTTCTCGGGAGCAACGTTGGCCCGCTTCAGGGCCTCCTTCACCACGATGGCGCCCATCTCGGTGGCGGGGGTGTTCTTCAGGGAACCGCCGAAGGAACCGATAGCGGTTCTGCAGCAGTTGACGACGTACAAGTCTTTCATAGTATCTTTTCCTCCTAATTTGTTTTGGGTCACTTTTTGGCTTTCCGATTTGCCTTGGTTTCCATTACCTTATCTATCGTACCATTTTTAGCAAAATAGTCAAGGGGAGAATCTCATAAAAATAGGAAATAATTCCAGAGTTCCCTTGTTTCGGGAGAAAATCAGTCCCCGGAGCCGGTGCTGCCGCCATCCTTTTCGCCGGAGTTATCGCTGTCCGTACTGCTGTCCGCACCGCTGTCCGTGCCGGGATCGGCGCTGCCGGAGCTGAACTGGCTGCTGAGCTCGGACTGCCGGGCCGTGAGGCGGCTGTAAAAGTCCCCGGCGTCCAGCTTGTCATAGAGGCCCTGGTTGTATTCCACCGTCAGCTCGCTGCGGGCCTGAGTCACGGTTTCCGTGAACATCTCGTCCAGCACGGAGCTCTCGTCCAGCGTCTGGCCGATGGCCACATACCAGCCTTCGTCGGTGGCAATGACATCGCTGACCTGTCCCGGCTCCAGCGCAGAGAAGGCGGCGGACAGGGTATCCCCCAGCGTCTCGGCGCTGAAGGTACGGCCGGTGTCTCCGGCCTCGATGCCCAACTGCTGGGCCATCTCCGCATACAGGGCATCCTTATCCTCGGCGGTGGACAGCCGGGCGGCGAAGTCCTCTGCCTGCGCCTGAGAGTTCTCACCGCCGGAGGCGGGCCAGTACAGCAGCTTCACCGTCACATAGCCCTTTTCCTGAGCGAAGGCGTCGATGGCCTCCTGCGTGGGGTGCATGGCGCTGCCGTCGGCGGTATACAGGTCGTGAATCCGTGCATACAGCAGGTACATCCGGTTGATGCTGTCGAAGGTATCCTCGCTGATGCCCAGCAGCTGCAGCTGCTGCTGATAGCCCTCCTCGCCGCCGTAGTAAGTGACATACTGCTGCCGCTGCTGCTGAAGCCGGGCCTCGTCCTCCTCCGTCAGCGATACATTGTACTGCTTGGCCCACTGCCGCAGCAGGGCATAGAGCTTCACCGTCTCCACGGCGTCGGCCTTGGCATAGGAGCCGTAGGTCATGCCGTTGGACACCTCGGCACTGAAATCCAAATTCGGCACATAGGAGGTCAGGTACTCGCAGTCATAGGCCAGCCAGTACAGGTACTCCTCCGCCGAGATATCCTCGCCCTCGATGCGCATCAGCACGGCGTCCGGATGGATGCCGGTGACCTCGTAGTAAAGACCGTCCGTTCGTTGGCCGGCGCTCATCCGGTCGCCGGAGGCGATCCACAGCACCATCAGCACCGAGACCACCAGCATCGCAGCAAAACGTTTCATAGGGTTCCTCCTTCTGCGGGCGTTTCGCCCGAAATTTCCTTGCGTTTGAGAGTCAGCGCCTCCACCAGATGCCCGGCGGCGTCCAGCGCCTCCTCGCCGGGCTTCAGGTGCAGCGTCAGCTTGGGATGCTCCCCCGCCGACAGCAGCAGGCGGCTGCGGTAGGCCGGCAGAGTGCATACCGCCATGAGGCTGGGGACATCCATCCGCTGGCCCAGGCTCAGCAGCAGCGTCTGGCCCTTCTGGGTAATATCCGTCACCCCGGTGTCGGCGGCTGCCGCCCGCAGCAGCGCCACATCCAGCAGCGCCGTCACCGGTCGGGGCGGATCGCCGTAGCGGTCCGTCAGCTCGTCGATGAGGTCCGCCGCCGCATCGTTATCCCGTAGGGCGGCAATGCGCCGGTACAGGTCCATCCGCTGCCGGTCGGAGGGGACATACCGCTCCGGGATGTACGCCGCCACCGTCAGGTCGGCGGAGCACTCCGGCCGGATCTCCCGGCCCTTCCCCTGCTGCTCCAGCACGGCGTCGTTCAGCAGCTTCAGGTACATATCATAGCCCACGCTCATCATGTAGCCGGACTGTTCCGGCCCCAGCAGATTCCCGGCGCCCCGGATCTCCAGATCCCGCATGGCGATGCGGAAGCCTGCGCCGAAGTCCACATATTCCCGGATGGCGGACAGCCGCTTGCCGGCCACCTCCGTCAGCACCTTGCCGGGGCGGTAGGTGAGATAGGCGTAGGCCCGGCGGGAGGAGCGCCCGATGCGGCCCCGGATCTGGTGCAGCTGCGCCAGACCCAGCCGGTCGGCGTCCTCGATGATGAGGGTGTTCACGTTGGGGATATCGATGCCCGTCTCGATGATGGTGGTGCAGACCAGCACCTGTACCTCGCCGTCGGTCATCTGCTGCATCACCCGGCTCAGCTCCTGCTCGGACATCTTGCCGTGGGCTATGGCGAGGCGCACATCCTCCCCCAGCCACTGGCGCAGCCGTCCGGCGGTGGACTCGATGTTCTCCACCCGGTTGTGCAGGTAGTAGACCTGCCCGCCCCGGTTCAGCTCCCGCCGGATGGCCTCCGCCACGGCGGGCCATTCGTGCTCCATGACGTAGGTCTGCACCGGCTGGCGGTCCCTGGGGGGCTCCTCGATGGTGGACATATCCCGGATGCCCGACAGGGCCATGTTCAGCGTCCGGGGAATGGGGGTGGCGGACAGGGTCAGGGTGTCCACCTGACGTACCCGCTCCCGGAGCTTCTCCTTGTGGGTCACGCCGAAGCGCTGCTCCTCGTCGATGACGAGCAGCCCCAGATCCTTGAACACCAGATCCTTCGCCAGCAGGCGATGGGTGCCGATGAGCAAGTCGATCTTTCCCTGCGCCGCCCGCTCCAGAATGTCCTTGGTCTGCTTGGGGGTGCGGAACCGGCTCAGCACCTCCACCGTCACCGGGAAGGAGCGGAAGCGGTTCATGGCGGTGGCATAGTGCTGCTGGGCCAGCACCGTGGTGGGTACCAGGATGGCGGCCTGCTTGCCGTCCAGGATGCACTTCATCACCGCCCGCAGGGCCACCTCCGTCTTGCCGTAGCCCACATCGCCGCACAGCAGCCGGTCCATGGGTACGGGCTTTTCCATATCCGCCTTGATCTCCCGGATGGCCTGTAATTGATCGTCGGTCTCCGTGTAGTCGAAGGCGTCCTCGAACTCCTGCTGCCACGGGGAGTCCGGGGAGAAGGCGTGGCCCGCCTCCCGCTGACGCTGGGCGTAGAGCTTGATGAGGCCCTCCGCCAGATCCTTGGCGGCTGCCTTGGCCCGGTGGGTGGTCTTGGCCCACTCCGTGCCGCCCAGCTTATTGAGCCGGGTGTGCTCGGTATCCTCCCCGGCCCCGATATACTTGCTCACCAGATCCAGCGCCGTGGCCGGCACATACAGGCAGTCGCTGCCGGCATAGGCGATCTTGATGTAGTCCTTCTCCACCCCGTCGGTGGGCATCCGGATCATCCCCACGAAGCGGCCGATGCCGTGGTGCTGATGCACCACCAGATCGCCGGGGGTCAGGTCAGCGTAGGACTGGAGCTTCTGCTGATTGCTGTCCCGCTTGGGGCGGGTCTTTTTGGACTTGCCTGCCAGCGGCGTGGTCAGCTGGCCCTCCGTCAGCACCGCCAGCTGCAGGGCCGGGTACTCGCACCCGGCGGACAGAGTACCCAGCGTAATGAGTACCACGTTCCGCACTGGGGAGCGCTCCCCCTCCAGATCCAGCACCGCCGGGATCTTCCGGGCCTCCAGCAGCTCCAGCAGATTTCTGGCCCGCACCTGTCCGCCGCACAGCACCACCACCCGGCAGCCGCCGGTGAGATAGTGGGTCAGATCCGTCACCGCCGTCTCCAGCGATCCGCCGTAGCCGGACAGCTGCCGGGCATCGATCTGCAGCAGGGCCTTGGGAGCCAGCAGATACCGGCTGGTGGGCAGGCTCTCCAGCTGGCACACGGGGAAGCGCTCCAGCTGCCGGGCAAATTCCGTCTCCGGCAGGGCCGCCTCCGCCATGGGGCCGCACAGGATGCCGCTGTCCATGGCGGCGGTGACGTCCGCCTTCAGCTGGCCCAGCCAGCCCTTCAGGGCCTCCGCCGTGCGTCCGCTCTCGCTGACGCACACCAGACACCCCGCAGGCAGATAGTCCATGGCCGTCACCAGCTCCGGGTATACCGCCGCCAGAAACCGGTCGCTGCCGTTGGGGACGATGCCCTGACGCAGCAGGTCGGCATCCGACCGCAGCTGCCGTGCCACGGGCTTGTCCTTCATCCGTCCCGCCAGCGTCTCCAGCCGTTCGGCGGTCTCCTCCGCCGCACCGTCCCGCCACAGGGGCAGTACCTCGCCGGCCGGCAGCAGCAGCGTCTCCCGACAGTTCTCCGTCCGCCGCTGGGTGGCGACGTCGAAGAAGCCCAGCGAGTCCACCTCGTCGTCAAAAAATTCGCATCGCACCGGGGCCTCGGCGCCGGGGGAGTAGACGTCCAGAATACCGCCCCGCAGGGCGAACTGTCCCGGCCCCTCCACCTGCTCCGTGCGGGTATAGCCCGCCGCCGTCAGCCGCCGGGCCAGCTCCTCCACCTGATACCGCCCGTCAGAGCGGAGGGTGAAGCTGCACCGGTCCAGCACCTGCGGGGGAATGCATCGCAGGGCCAGTGCATCGGCGGTGGTGACGATCACCGGGGACTCCTCTTGCCGGATGCGGTACAGGGCCTCCAGCCGCCGGTATTCCCATTGACGGCTCACCGCCGCCAGCTCCCGCCAGTGGAGCTCCCGGCCCGTCAGCAGGACAGGCTCCCGGCCGGTGAGGGACCGCAGGTCCGCCGCCTGCCGCCGGGCCTCCCCCTCGTCGGCGCAGAGCATCAGCAGGGGCCGCCCGGACTTCAGCCGCAGCGCTGCCGCCGTCATGGCCCGGTGTACCGGACTCAGGCCCGTCACCAGCGCCGGGCCGCCGCCGCTCTCCATCAGCTGCGCCAGCTCCTGTATCTCCCGGAGCTGCCACAGCTCCTGCAGCAGAGCTTCCATCCTGCCGCCTCCTTCCGATGATGAAATGTCCGTTCCCGGCGTACATGGGCCGGGAACGCCTTTGGGGGCGTATACGTCAGTATACGCCCCTATGCTGTAAGTTACCTGAAAAAGCAGAGAAATATGCGTGAAAAATGATGTGTGTCTGTCTCCGGGCAGAAAGGCACCAAAGAACGCCAGCAGAAACCAATGGTTTCTGCACTTCCTTCGTCGTTTGCAAGAGTTGCTGACTAAGTCCTGCCCTTCAAAGGCAAAACCGCCGAATCAGTTGAACCGGTTCATGGCCCGGTCAGACCCCTGCGAGATCAATACCTCCGCAGCGTCACCGGCACGGTCCAGCGCCTCCATCAGCACCTTCTGATCCTCGCCCAGAGGGCGACCGATGACCCAGTCCACCACGTCATAGCCCGCCTGCCCCGGAGCGCCTACCCCCACCTTGATACGGGGGAACTGATCGGTTCCCAGATGCTGGATGATGTTCTTCAGGCCGTTGTGGCCGCCGGCGCTGCCGCCGGTGCGGATGCGGAGCTTACCCACCGGCAGGGAGATATCGTCGGAGATGACCACCACGTGGTCCGCCGGGATCTTATAGAACCGGGCCGCCTCGCCGACGGATTCGCCGGAGAGGTTCATATAGGTCTGGGGCTTCATCACCAGCACCTTTTCCCCGTTCACCATCCACTCCGCCGTCCACGCCCGGAAGCGCAGCTTATTGAAGCGGAAGCCCTTCCGCCGGGCCAGCCCGTCCACCGCCAGAAAGCCCATGTTGTGGCGGGTACTCTCGTATTTGGAGCCGGGGTTGCCCAGCCCCACCAGCAGCCAGCTGACGCCGCTGCCCTTGCGCTGAAAGATCATAGGTCCACATCCTTTGCCGTGTGAATTATATAAAATTTTCCGGGATCATTCTATGAGATCGGCTCCCAAAAGAAAAACTCTGCATTTTGTGCCTCCGGCGGCGGTATTTCTTCCGGTTTGTTGTTCTACGCCCGGCACTCAAAAAATACGACTATATATTAACATAGAAGCTTGAAAAAGGGTAGCGAAACTTTGCCGAAACACAAGAGGAGTATCCTCCGCCCCGCACAAAAGCCGAACAGACGGCGTCTGTTCGGCTTTTTCACAGGTTCTCCTTCACCCACTCACCGGCACAGCATCAGGGGGATGGCACCGGGGAGGTTCCGCAGCTCTACACGGGGGGCGCTGGGGGCGTACTCCCCATCCAGCGACCAGGGCAGATCCTCATCGGTGGTGACGGTCACCTGCTGTACATGGCGGAAAATGACGCCGGGGCCGTTGTAGTCCATGCGGCTGATGGCGGCGATGAGGCTTTGCAGGTCGAAGGCCGTCTTGGGCATCCGCAGCAACAGCAGCTCAAAGGCTCCGTCGTCCATCTGCACCCGGCTGGGGTCCAGCTTCATGATGCCGCCCAGAGAGGTGGAGTTGCACACAGCTCCGAAGATGAACTCCCCCTCGAAGGTCTCCTCTCCCGTCTCCACCCGGCAGCGGTAGGGCCGCAGGGAGTCCAGATCCTTCATGCCCTCCAGAATATAGGCGAAGTGACCCAGAGCGTTCTTGGTGGCCTGCGGCACGGAGTAGGAGCTGCGGGTAAAGGCCCCGAAGGAAGCCACATAGGCAAAGTATCGGTCGTTGTGGCGGCCCACATCCAGATAGAAGGGGTGGCCGTTTACGATGCTCTCCGCCGCCTTCAGCGGCGTGGCGGGGATATGCAGGCTGGCGGCAAAGTCGTTGGTGCTGCCGTTGGGGAGATAGCCCACCTCCGGACACTCAGGCAGCTGCATCAGGCCGGACACCATCTCGTTGAAGGTGCCGTCGCCACCGGCGCAGACCACCAGATCGTATGCTCCGCCCAACTCTGCCGCCGCACGGGTGGCGTCTCCACGTCCCTCAGTGAGGAATACCTTCACCAGATAGCCCGCCTTGGAAAAGCAGGCCACCGCATCAAACAGCGGCGCAAAGGATTTGGTGCGCCCCGCACGTGGATTGACGATAAACAGAAGCTTTTTATCCATACCGGTTCTCCTCTTTTGCACACGGTTCTCGGTTTTGTGTTTCCACAGAAGACAGCATAGTGTTTTTATTATACTCCTCTCTGCCGGAAAAAGCAATGGGTGCCGCCGGAGAAGTCCTGAACGGTTTCTGCACACATTCTTAAAGAAAAATTTGCCCGGCGGGCTTGCATTGGCGGCGGGCTTTCGGTAATATATAAGATGTTATGGTACGTTGTGCGTACCTACTTCGGCGGAAGGAGTCCACCCATGAAGCAGCAAAAAAGCCACTATTTCAAATGGGGCCTGACGGTGTTTCTCACCGTCTGCGCCATCCTTGCCTTTTACGATACATTCTATATGAACGGCACCCTCCAGCGCTATCTGGGCAAGCTGGTGACGGTGCTGGCCCCGGTGCTGTACGGCTTCGCCATGGCCTATCTGCTGGCACCCATCGTCAACTGGATCGAGGGCTTGATCCGTAAGGGGCTGAAGCGGCTGAGCAAGGGTCAGGAGCCCAAGCTCCGGGGCGGTCTGCTGCGGGGTGTCAGTATCCTGCTGACGTGGGCCGTGGTGGCGTACCTGCTGTATCTGCTGATGAGCGTGCTGATCCCCCAGCTCATCGACAGTGTGGCCATGCTTATCAACAACGCCGAAAGCTACTATAATAAGATATATGTCTGGGTCACCAATCTGCTGGAGAAGAACCCGGAGATCGCCGGCTGGATGGAGACGAATCTGGAGAACTACTACAATGACCTCATGAAGGTGCTGACGGAGCAGGTACTGCCCGGCGCCCAGCAGATGCTCACCACCATCACCGGCGGCATCTGGACAGGCATCTGGGGTCTTGTGACCTTCACCACCAACTTCCTGGTGGGCATCATCATCTCCGTGTACCTGCTGGCCATGAAGGAGAAGAGTCTGGCTCGGTGCTGCAAGCTGCTGTATGCCCTCCTGCAGGAGGAGCAGGCCCGCTGGGTGGTGCGGGCCACCCGCAAGACGGATCAGATCTTCAGCGGCTTCGTCCGGGGCAAGATGCTGGACTCCCTCATCATCGGCATTCTGTGCTTCATCGGCTGCTCCATCTTCTCGCTGCCCTACACGCCCCTTGTGAGTGTGGTGGTTGGCGTCACCAACATGATTCCCTTCTTCGGGCCGTTCCTGGGCGCAGTACCCAGTGCCTTCCTGATCCTGCTGGTGAGCCCCAAGCAGTGCCTGATCTTCATCGTGTTCATCATCGTTCTGCAGCAGATCGACGGCAACATCATCGGCCCCAAGATCCTGGGCGATGCCACCGGCATCTCCAGCTTCTGGGTGGTGGTGGCCATCACCGTGGGCGGCGGCTTTGCCGGGGTGCTGGGAATGTTCCTGGGCGTCCCCATCTTCGCCTGCCTGCAGACGCTGGTAAAGTACCTCACCGACCGGCGGCTGGAAAAGCGTCATATGCCGCTGGAGGCCTGCGAATACGTCCACCGGGATCAGGAGCCCATGCCGCCGGAGGAGCCTCCCGCTCCGCCAACGGAGACCAACTGACAGCGCAGCTCCCGCACCGGCATCCCCTCAGGGGATGCCGGTGCTTTTTTGCGGGCTGCCGGGTTTTTGCCGGGGAGGTGTGAGAGCTTTCCCCGCATTTTTTTGTAAAAACGAAACTTTCTCTTGCAAACCGTGGGGAAATGTGGTACATTGCACTTCGACAACTGCATATCGACAGGCCCTCGCCGGGTGATGCCACACGATCACACAGGCCGGGGGCGACCATTATTTCTGGCCTGCCGCCGAAAGGGCGGCAAGGAAGGAGAAGACATGAAGAAGAGACTATTGGCTCTTTTCCTGACGCTGGGACTGGTCTGCACCGTACTCACCGCTTGCGGAGACGGCAGCAAAGATCAGGGCGGACAAGGAAATAACGGCGGCGAAGCAGTCAGCGGCGGAGAGATCACCGTTGGCATCGCCAAGGACCTGGATGACAGTCTTGACCCTCACCGGATGGTGACCGCAGGAACCAGAGAGGTCTTGTTCAACCTGTTTGAGGGCTTGGTAAAGCCCAATTCCAAGGGTGAATTGATCCCCGCTGTTGCGGAGCGCTACGAGCTGTCTGAGGACGGAAGAACTTATACCTTTACCCTGCGCGAGGGTGTGAAGTTCCATAATGGCGCAACGGTGACGGCGGAGGATGTGGTATATTCCATCGAACGCTGCGCCGATACATCGGAGGGTACGCCTCTGGTGCCGGCGTTTTCTGTTATCCAGGAGGTCAAGGCCGTTGACGAAAGGACCGTGACCATCACCATTGCCCAGCGGGATCTGGAGTTCATCAGCTATCTTACCAGCGCCATCATCCCCAAGGGCTACGACGATCAGGCTACCCATCCCGTGGGTACCGGCCCGTTCATGTACGTGTCCCGCTCCCCGCAGGAGAGCTTCGTCATCCAGCGCTTTGACGATTACTGGGGAACCCCCGCCTATCTGGATAAGGTGACCTATAAAATTTACGAGAGTGCCGATGCGCTGGTGACGGCCCTGAAGGGCAAGTCCATCGACCTGTGCGCCCATCTGACCTCGTCTCAGACGGCGCAGCTGGACAGCGACTTCCAGATTTTGGAGGGTACCATGAATCTGGTACAGGCGGTGTATCTGAACAACGCCGTGGCCCCCTTTGACAATCAGCAGGTGCGTCAGGCCCTGTGCTACGCCATCGACCGCCAGAGCATCATGGACATGATCGCTGACGGCCACGGTACGGCGCTGGGCAGCAGCATCTATCCGGCCTTCACCAAGTACTTCCTGCCGGAGCTGGTGCAGAAGTACCCCTATGACCCCGCCAAGGCCAAGGAGCTGCTGGCACAGGCCGGCTATCCCAACGGCTTTGACATGACCATCTCCGTTCCCTCCAACTATCAGCCCCATATGGACACGGCGGAGGTGGTGGCCGAGCAGCTGCGTGCTGTGGGCGTCAACGTCACCATCCAGCCCATGGAGTGGGGCGTGTGGCATGAGCAGGTCTATAAGGGCCGGGACTTCCAGGCCACGCTGGTGGGTCTGGATGCCAGTGCCATGACGGCCCGTGCGCTGCTGGAGCGCTTTACCTCCGACAACGCCAAAAACTTTGTCAACTACAACGATCCCGACTACGATGCGCTGTTCACGCAGGCCATGAATGCCTCCGACGATGCGCAGCAGGCGGAGGTCTATAAGCAAATGGAGACCATGCTCTCCGACACCGCCGCCAACCTGTACATTCAGGATCTGGCGGATCTGGTGGCCATGCGTCAGAATCTGGCGGGGCTGGAGTTCTACCCCATCTATGTGCTGGATCTGTCCACGGTGCATTTTGTGAAATAAGGACGGCGAGACCGTCCCCATAGAAATGAGGCGATGACCATGAAATATGCGGCAAAGAAGATCGTGTGGATGCTGCTGACCATGGTCATCGTCTCATTTTTGGCCTTTCTGGCCTTTCGCATCATTCCCGGCGACCCCACCGCCAAGCTGCTGGGCGAACAGGCCACCCCGGAGCGGGTGGAGGCCCTGCGGCAGGAGCTGGGGCTGGACCGCCCGTTTCTGGAGCGGTACGTCAGCTGGCTGGGGGATTTCGTCCGGGGGGACATGGGCTCGTCGTACAATTACAGTATGCCGGTAAGCCAGATGCTGCAGGGGAAAATTCCCGTGACGGGGCTTTTGACCCTGCTGTCGTTTCTGCTGATCGTGGTGCTGTCCATCCCGCTGGGACTCTTCACCGCCCGCCACAGCGGCGGGGCGCTGGATAAGGCCCTGACGGTGGTGAATCAGGTACTGATGGCGGTGCCGGCCTTCTTTACCGGCATCCTGCTGACGTACCTGTTCGGCCTGCTGCTGCGGTGGTTCGTGCCGGGGAGCTTCGTCTCACCGGCGGAGAACTTCTGGCAGAGCGCCGGCTATCTGGTCTTCCCCGCCGCCGCCATCGCCATCCCCCGCATCGCCATGACGGTGAAGATGCTGCGCTCGGCGCTGCTGGCGGAGATGAACAAGGACTACGTCCGCACCTCGTACAGCCGGGGCAACGACCGGCGGGCCACCCTGTACCTCCATGTGCTGCGAAACGCCCTGCCGCCGGTGGTGAGCTTTCTGGCCATGACGGTGGCGGATATCGTGGCAGGCTCTGTGGTCATCGAGCAGGTCTTTGCCATTCCGGGGCTGGGGCGGCTGCTGCTGACCTCCATCTCCAACCGGGACTATCCGGTGGTGCAGGCCGTCGTGGTACTGGTGGCCTTCTGGGTGGTACTGGTGAACCTGCTGGGGGATCTGCTGAATCAGCGGCTGGATCCCCGTCTGCGGCTGACGGATTGAGCCGCACACATTTGTAAAGAGAAATTTCTATGGAAGGGGGGCAGGCTCCGTGCTGCTGCACCAGAAAAAGAATCACTATCTCCGCATCGGCCTTGCCATCACGGCGGTCATCACGGCCATGGCGCTGGTGGGCTGCTTCTGGACGCCCTATGCCCCCACGGCCATGTCCGGCAGCGAGAAATTCGCTGCGCCCTCCCTGCGGCACCTGTTCGGTACGGACAACTTCGGCCGGGATATTTTCAGCCGGGTCATGGTGGGCGCCCGCACCACCTTCTTCATCAGCGCCTGCACCGTGACGATCGGCGCCGCGGTGGGAACGCTGGTGGGCGCCCTCACCGGCTACTTCGGCGGGCTGGTGGACGAGCTGCTGATGCGGGTCAACGACGCTGTCACCGCCTTTCCCAGCATCCTGCTGGCGCTGGTGTTCATCTCCCTGCTGGGCTTCGGCACCTACAACGTCATTCTGGCGCTGGGCATCGCCTTCATCCCCAGCTACGCCCGTGTCATACGGGGGGAGTTCGCCCGGCAGCGGGAGATGAACTATGTGAAAAACGCCCGGCTCATGGGGGCCAGCCACCTGCGGATCATGCTGGTACACATCCTGCCCAACACCCGGCAGGTGCTGCTGCCGACGCTGGCCATCGGGTTTAACAACGCCGTTCTGGCGGAGGCCAGCATGAGCTTTCTGGGCATTGGTGTCAAGCCGCCGGAGGTGTCTCTGGGCTACATGATGTCCGAGTCCCAGAGCTACATGGTTCGTGCGCCGTGGTATATGCTCACCTGCGGCAGTATCATCGTGCTGCTGATCTTAGGGGTCAGCCTCATCGGCGAGGGCCTGCAGCAGAAGAAATGGGGGAGGTAGCGCCATGCTGGAGATCAAGGACCTTCATGTGCAGTTCCATACCTCCGACCACGAGGCGGTACGGGGCATCGACCTGACGGTGCAGGACGGTGAAATTATGGGGCTGGTGGGCGAATCCGGCTCCGGCAAGACCGTAACGGCCATGATGGTGTCCGGCCTGCTGCGGCCGGAGCAGGCGGATTTCCGGGGCCGCATCCTGCTGGACGGCGAGGATCTGCTCCACGCCGGCGGCCAGCGCATCCGTGCCATTCAGGGCAAGGATATCTGTGTGGTGTTTCAGGAGCCTATGAGCGCCATGGACCCCACCATGCGGATCGGCAAGCAGGTGGAGGAGTGCCTGCGGGTCCACACGGACCTGTCGGCGCAGGAGCGGAGGCAGCGGGCCCTGCAGGCTCTGCGGGACGTGGAGCTGCCGGACCCGGAGGGGGTCTATCGCAAGTACCCCCACGAGCTCTCCGGCGGAATGCTCCAGCGGGTGATGATCGCCGCCGCCATTGTGGCCCGGCCCCGTCTGCTGCTGGCGGACGAGCCCACCACGGCGCTGGATGTCACCATTCAGGCCCAGATACTGGCCCTGCTGAAGCGGCTGAACCAGGAGATGGGAATGTCCATCCTCTTCATCTCCCACAACCTCCATGTGGTGCGTAAGCTCTGCACCCGTGTGGCGGTGATGGAAAAGGGCCGCATCGTGGAGACGGGGCCGGTGGACCAGATCTTCTTCCACCCGCAGGTCCCCTATACTCAGCGGCTCATTGCCGCCATTCCCACAAGGAGGAAGCTATGAACAGCGAACCCATTCTGGAGGTACGGCACCTGAACGTGTGGTATCGGCCCTCCGGCGTGCTGTGCCGGGGACGGCAGCAGGTGCTCCACGACGTGAGCTTTGACCTGTACCGGGGCGAGATACTGGGGCTGGTGGGCGAATCCGGCTCCGGTAAATCCACGCTGGCCCGTGCCATTTTGGGGATGCTGCCGGACTGTGAGGGGGAGATCATCCATCACAGCAAGCGCCCTCAGATGGTGTTTCAGGACCCGGCCAGCGCCATGAACCCCAGCCGCACGGTGGAGTGGATATTGTCCGAACCCCTGCGGATCTACGGGAAATACGACGCCGCCGAGGTACAGCGGCGGGTGGCGGAGATCATGAAGCTGGTAGGTCTGCCGCCGGAGTGCGGCAAAATGTACCCGTCGGAGCTGTCCGGCGGCCAGCGGCAGCGGGTGTGCATCGGCACGGCGCTGATCCAGAAGCCGGGGCTCATCATCGCTGACGAGGCGGTGTCGGCGCTGGACGTCACCATTCAGGCTCAGATACTGGAGCTCATCGCCCGGCTGCGCCGAGAGTACGGGCTGTCGTACCTGTTTATCTCCCACGATCTGAACGTGGTGTATGAGATCTGCGACCGGTGCCTTGTGATGCACCGGGGACGCATCGTGGAGCAGGGGCCGGTGGAGGAGCTTTACGACCATCCCAAGGAGGACTATACCAAGGCACTGTTAGCAGCGGCGGAGTGAGAGCATATGACCAACGAGCTGAAAGAGAAATTACTGGCCTACGGCACCAAGGCCGAGCCATTTACCGTACACAATCACATCCGGGTGACGGACCTGCAGGACGGCGAGGCCCGTGTGGAGCTGACGCTTCAGCCGGAGAGCCTGAACCGCTGGGGGACGGCCCACGGCGGCATCCTGTTTGCCTTAGCGGACATCGCCGCCGGAACGGCGGTCCTGACCCTGCGGCAGGAAGTGTGCCTCACCGTCAACGCCTCCATCGACTTTCTGGATGCGGCGGGGCTGGGCAGCACCCTCATCGCCGTGGGCCACGTGGATCGCATGGGCAAGTCTCTCTGCTTCTGCCACACGGACATCACCGACGAAACGGGCCGTCTGCTGGTGACGCTGCGGACGGTGATGGATCTGACGGGCCGCCCGCTGGAGCTGTGAGCGCTATGAGGGAGTTTTACAGACGCCACCGGGGACTACACCGGTGGCTTTTGGCCGTGGCAGCCCTGCTGGCAGTGTATTTCGCCCTGCGGCCGGTGCCGGGGCTGATGAACTGGCTCAGCCGCCACGTCATCATGCCTTGGGAGCGGGCGGTGGCCAGCGTCTGCTATCTGTTCCGCACCTCCATAGCGGAGGTGTTGTATATCGTGCTGCTGTCCGTGTCTGTCTTCTATGTGGCCAACGTCCTCCGGCGGATGGTGACTCAGCCCCACCGGGGCCGGACTCTGTACCGCTTCTTCCTGACGGTGGTGTGCAGCGGGCTGAGCATCTATGCGGGCTTCTGCCTGCTGTGGGGCGTCAACTACTATGCCGACTCCTTCCAACAGCAGTCCGGCATCTATGCCCGCTCCTGTACCGTGGAGGAGTTAGAGGCCGTCACGGCGGACTTTGCCCACCAGCTGGCACAGGCGGCAGACAATGTGCAGCGGGACGAGAATGGCTGCTTTGCCGTGTCCCGGCAGGAGATCTTCGCCAACGCCACGTCGGTGTACGCCCCCTCCTATGAGGAGTTCCCCTGTCTGCGGATGAAGGATCACACGCCCAAGGCCATCAGCTGCTCCACAGCGCTCAGCGCCATGGACTTCACGGGCTTCTACTTCCCCTTCACCGGGGAGGCCAACCTCAATGTGGACTGCCCCGCCAGCTTTCTACCCTCCACCATCGTCCATGAGATGGCCCATCAGCGGGGCATCGCCTCGGAGCAGGAGTGCAACTTCATTGCCATTGCCGTGTCTCTGGCCAGCGGCGACCCGGTGTACCGGTATTCCGGGCTGCTGATGGGGTATGTGCATCTGGGCAACGCCCTGTACCGGGCGGACCCGGACCGGTGGCAGGTCATCCGGGATACACTGCCGGATACGGTGGTGGCAGACCTGCGGCAGAACAGCGCCTATTGGGCGGCCTTCGAGGGGCCGGTGAACGACGCCGCCAGCAAGGTCTACGACTCCTTCCTCAAAAGCAACGGCGAGAGCCGTGGCGTCCAGAGCTACGGCACCGTGGTGGATATGCTCATGGCGTACTACGGGTAAGTCAGGTTGCGGTAAGAGGAGCTGCAAATTCCCCAAAAACGCAAGAACAGGCCCCATCCGATGGACGGGGCCTGTCCGGCATTAAGCTAACGGTGTGATTTTCGTTTCGATAAGCCGAATGTGGTCAGCGATATCGCTTTCCACAAGATGGTTCAAGTAAATGTCCTCGGCATCCATATCGTCCCATGCTTCGATGACTCTATGTGTAAGTACAAAAGTCATATCCGGTTCATAGGGGCTGTGTAAATGAACCTGTCCATTACAGAGATATCTTTGCACATCCGTTGTCTCCTTTCCTTTGAATTTGTTTTCTTATTACATTATACCGCATCACTGCACGCAAAAATAATCGAAAAAATGTAATAAGGAAGCAGGCCCCCGTCCATAGGACGGGGGCCTGCTTCCTTATCAATTGCAAATGGGGCAGGGCGAGAAGCCCTGCTGTACAGCATTTTCGGTATTGTATACCCAAAAGGAATCCCCTCTAAACTTGTAGCAGTTGAACTTGTGATATAGGTTTGTACCGTCATCTTCAATAAAGACCACATAGTCATCTATAAAGGATGCAAGTTTCTCATAGCTGGCAATGTCGCGATCCAAGGAGCGGATATCCGCATTCAGGTGCACAATCTGTTTTTCCAGATGAAGCATAGTGGATTCTTTCGTGGTTATCTGCTTCTCCAGATCAGTCACCTCGGTTTTCAGCTTTTGCACACTTACGGTTTGGAGGATTCCAAATCCAACAGCAAGCACAATGAGCAGCGATAGGCCAATGTAAACGATCGTATGCTTGTTTAGGGCAAACCGCTTAGTAGGCTCCTTAGCGGAGGTTTGATGCGGCGTCTGTGAAGATGTGGAGGTCGGATTTATGGGCGCCATCACCTCGATGGGCTCATTGGATGCTCCTTCAGACGCAGTCTCACTTCTCACGGACACAGTCTCTGTATCAGCCGACATATTGGCAGAATGGGTGGCTGGAGATGCTACGGGAATATTATCTGTGATGTTGGTGACTTTCTGGATTTTGCTTCCGCAGTACTGGCAAAATTCGCTATCATCAGGCAGATTGTGGTTGCATTTGCTGCAAATCATGTTAACGATTCCTCCTCCAAAACTCGTGTGCCACATCGGCTGCAAAATTTACTGTTGGCTATGAGTTTTGCGCCGCATTTTCGGCAAAATAGAATTTGTCCACTTTCGCCAGCAGTCCCAGTCTCTCCTTCATGAAAGCCGGACGAAGGGGCATCGCCCAAAGAGGCGGAAGTCTCGTCCCACTGTGGCAACAGACGCTTTTCAAAATATTTGACATTTAGCCGATACCATATAAAATATAATACAATCGAGATAACAAAAAATACGCTAAGTGCGGAAATCACATCAAAATTTCTCACGTAGGTTTCAACACCCTGCTGGTATGCGGTATAGATTGTTTCAAAAAGAAGAACCTTGCGAGTAAAACGCACAAAATGGGGATAATCGCCGCCAGACTTAACTGCGATGAGTATGCAGAGAACAAATTGTGCCACTGCACCGGCGAAAAAGAGTGTTAACCACCATATTTTTGTGTATATAGCCAAGTTTAGACGGAAGCTTTCCAGAACGACAAGCAAAAAAAGGCCACTTAGAACAGGCCGCACTTTTGTATAGAAGGTAAACCATTTCGTCCCCATCAGCTTATTCATATTCTGGCTCCCCTTTTCAAAAACACGTTATGATAAAAAGAAGTTACAAAAGCAATATTATCATAATTTGGCGAGATATGCAAATGGAAATACTGCATATCGCACAGTGCCACAGGCCCCGTCCGATGGACGGGGCCTGTTTCGATACCGGCACTCCCGGAATTTTTCTCCACGGAGACGAAAAATACATTGCGTCTGACCAGAGGTGATGACAAGAAGGATACGGGCGTCCGCAGTCGGAAAGCACGCCGGGGTCTGATGACCCGGCCCCATAAAACCAATAGGGGGACGCATGGCGTCCCCCTATTGGTTTTATTTATCAGACAATGAAGAAATCGGAGATCTGCCCGTACAGGATCATCAGCATACACAGCGGCGTGATATACTTCACGCAGAGACGGAAGAAATCATAGACCCAAGGGCGGTTCTCGCCGTTGAGGAGGATCTCCTGCCGCAGGGCATCCGGCTTCAGCTCCCAGCTGATCATCAGGCACATGAGCAGCGCCCCCAAGGGCATCAGCAGGCCCTCGGCCACGCTGTCGAACAGACCCAGCCAGCTGGTGCTCCAGCCGGGCAGCTTGGCGCCGGCCAGACCCAGCAGCTCCGCCGGGGAAATGTGGTTACTGCCCATACCGTCGGCGCAGACCAGAGCGCACAGGGCCGCACAGATCACCACCGCAATGGCGGAATACAGCTTGCGGCGGTCGCCCTTGCCCTTTTCCCGTGCCTTATCGCAGAAATGGGCCACGATGACCTCCAGCATGGAGATGGAGGAGGAGATGGCGGCAAAGAACACCAGCAGGTAAAACAGGATGCCGAACACGGGACCGGCGGGTCCCATCTTATCGAACACGTTCTGCATGGTGATAAACAGCAGCTCCGGGCCGCCCAAAGCTCCGTTGGGGTCCAGGGCAAAGCGTCCGGGAATGACACACAGACCGGCCATCAGGGCCACCACGGTGTCCATGCCCACGATGATCATGGTGCTCTTGCCCAGATCCTGCTTCTTATCCAGATAGGAGCCGTAGGTGATCATGACACCGGCGCCCAGAGACAGGGAGAAGAACATCTGCCCGCCGGCGGCGGTGAGGACCCTCCAGAAGCCGGGGGCCTCGTCGATGATGCCGTTGGCCACGGCCCAGCCGGGGACGAACATATACTTCAGGCCGTCCGCCGCACCCGGCAGGGTGCAGGAGCGGATGATGCAGATGATGAGGATGAAGAACAGAGCCGGCATCCCCACGGAGCAGACCCGCTCGATGCCGCCGCCTACGCCGCTCATGACCACCAGCATGGTGATGAGCATGAAGGCCAGCGCAAAGGCGATGGACACGTCGGGCTGGCTCAGCAGCCCCTGAAACACGTCGGCGCCGCCCACTCCGTTAGTACCAAATTCGGCGCCGATGAGGTTGCCAAAGTTCACCACCACATAGCGCAGACAGTAGCCGCCCAGAGCGCTGTAAAAGCTGAAGATCAGCGCCGCAGCGGCAATGCCCAGCCAGCCCAGCCACTTGAAGCGCTTGGAGATGCTCTGGTAAGCGCCCACAGCGCCATGGCCCGTCTTGCGGCCCAGCGCCAGCTCGCCCAGCATGATGATAACGCCGCAGCACAGCGCCAGCGCCAGATACAGGATCAGGAAGGGGAAGCCACCGTTGGCACCCATTTTGTTGGGAAAGCCCCATATATTGCCCAGCCCCACAGCCGAGCCCACAGCGGCCATCAGAAAACCGAAGTTTGATCCGAAGCCCTTGCGATCGTTCATCGTGTGTTTCTCCTCTCCGGTGCATAACGCATAAAACCTTAAATATTATACAGCATTTTAACATAAGATACAACGATTTTTTCCGCAAACTCCGTTGGATACAGCATCTATTTATCCGGCAAAATGAGTCAGACCGCATATTTAGCCGGGGCACTCCACGATTTTTGATGTTTTCGGGAAAAAGTGTTGACACCGGGCCGGGGATGTGGTATATTAGGTGTTGCCGATATCCGCCGGTGTGGTGGAATGGCAGACACAGGAGACTTAAAATCTCCCGGTAGCGATACCGTACCGGTTCGAGTCCGGTCACCGGCACCATCCGGTCCTTTTGAATATCGCGGAGTAGAGCAGTTGGCAGCTCGTCGGGCTCATAACCCGGAGGTCGCAGGTTCAAGTCCTGCCTCCGCAACCATATCGGGTGTTCATAACCAACCTGAGAGTTGGATGTGGACACTCGATTTCTTTTTGCCTACATTTGTGTCTCTTTGATCAGCGGATACAGCACATCCCTCCAACCCGCACACGATCCCGCAGCCCCTGCATTTTCCAGAAACCCCCAACAGCGGCGGCTACATATTTTTGCCGCCATTGCAGAAAATAGGCATACCGCCGATGAAGAAGGGCAAGCACACCCACCATCGCCGGTAACAAAACTCAACAGCTGGAGGATGTATATAGATGAAAGCAACTGGGATCGTGCGGCGCATCGATGACCTGGGCCGGGTCGTGATCCCCAAGGAGATCCGCCGCACCATGCGTATCCGTGAGGGCGACCCGTTGGAGATCTACACCACACGGGACGGGGAAGTCATTTTCAAGAAGTACTCCCTCATCGGCGGGCTGGAGGACTTCGCCGCCCAATTCTGCGACACCCTGTCCCGCAACACGGATTTCACCGCCGCTGTCACCGACCGGGACGGCATCGTGGCCGTAGCCGGGGCCGGGAAGCGGGAGCTGCTGGGCAAGAACCTTTCTCCGCAGCTGGAGCAGATCATGGAGCAGCGCAGCATCTATCAGTACCGCTCCGGGCAGGAGCGGCTGCCGGTCTCCGAGAGCACCGGGCAGTACGCGGCGGCGGTGGCCGCCCCCATCCTGTGCGGCGGCGACGTGTTGGGGCTGGTACTCTTTGTCTCGGCGGAGGATCGTCTCCCCGGCGAGGGGGAGTACAAGCTGGCCCAAGCCGTGGCGGGTTTTCTGGGCAAGCACATGGAGGCCTGACTGCAAAGGGAGCCGGGAGAGCGATGCTCTCCCGGCTCCCTTTGCCCGTTTATCCCAGCAGCCCGAAGGCTCCATGGATCAGCATACAGACCGCCATCCCCACCGCCGTCGGCAGCACCATGGCCAGCAGCGTCCACCGGCAGCCGCCGGTCTCCCGGCGGATGGTGAGGCAGGTAGTGCCGCAGGGGAAGTGCAGTAGGCACAGGGCCATCATACACAGGGCCGTCTCCGTGGTCCAGCCGCTGTGCAGCAAAATGGCCCGCAGCGCCTCTAGCCCGCTGCACTCCGTCAGCGTCCCGGTGTGCAGATAGCCCATCAGCAGAATGGGCAGCACGATCTCATTGGCGGGAAAGCCCAGCAGAAAGGCCAGCAGCACCATGCCGTCCAGCCCCATGAGCCGTCCCAGCGGGGACAGTACCCCGGCGGCCCGCTCCAGCAGAGAGACGCCCCCGGCGTCCATGTTCCCCATCCCCCAGATCAGCAGCCCCGCCGGGGCCGTCACCGTCAGCGCCCGTCCCAGCACAAACACCGTCCGATCCAGTAGGGAGCGCACCAGCACCCGCCCCACCTGGGGCAGGCGATAGGGCGGCAGCTCCAGCGAAAAAAAGGAGGGCTGTCCTCGCAGCACCGTGGCGCTCAGCAGCTTGGACATGGCCAGCGTCATGGCCACGCAGAACACGACGACCCCTAAAAACATCGCCGCTGCCAGTGCCGACCGCCCCGGTCCGGCGGCATCCCCCAGAAAGAACAGGCCGATCAGGGCGATCAGCGTAGGGAAGCGGCCGTTGCATGGAACGAAGCAGTTGGTGAGGATGGCCACCAGCCGCTCTCTGGGGCTGGCAATGATGCGGCAGCCGGTGACGCCGCAGGCGTTGCAGCCGAAGCCCATGGCCATGGTGAGGCTCTGCCGCCCGCAGGCGCCCGCCGCCCGGAAGCACCGATCCATGCAGAAGGCCACTCTGGGCAGATACCCGGCGTCCTCCAGCAGCGTGAACAGGGGAAAGAAGATGGCCATGGGAGGCAGCATCACCGCCACCACCCACGCCACCGTCCGGTAGATGCCGTCCACCACAGCCCCCTGCACCCACCACGGCGCTCCTGCCAGCAGACCCCGCAGTGGTTCCTCCAGCGCCGTCAGCCACCGGCTCAGCAGCCGGGAGGGGGCATTGGCCCCCTGTATGGTCAGGTAGAACACCAGCCCCAGCAGCAAAAGCATCACCGGAAAGCCTGTAAGCCGGGAGGTCAGCAGCCGATCCAGCCGCCGGTCCGGGGCGTGGGGGTCTGGCCCGGCGCACCGGACGCACTGCCGCCCGATCTCCTCCGCCAGCGCCACCACCGACGCTGTCAGGCTGTCCCGCAGGGCCTGCCCGGAGAGCGCTCCCAGCCGTTGCTGCGCCCGCTGCCACAGGGACTGCTCCCCCTCTGTGGGCGGGCTTCCCCACAGCAGCGCCACGGCACGGCGGCGGGACATTCCCGTCTCCAGCAGTCCCAGCGCCGCCTCCACCGGCGGGACGTAGGTCAGCTTCCAGCCGTCCTCCCATGGCTCCCGGCGGCACACCTCCGCCGCCTGATGCCGCAGCTCCGCCAAGCCCTTTCCGCTGCGGGCGGCGGTGGCCACCACCGGCACATCCAGCAGCTGCCCCAAGCGCCGGATCTGGGGCGTGACACCCCGGCGGGCCGCCTCGTCCATGAGATTCACGCACAGCACCAGCCGCCAGGTCTGCTGGCGGAGCTGCAGGGCCAAGATCAGCCCCCGCCGCAGGCAGGAGGCGTCCACTACCACAATGACGGCATCCGCCTGCCCGCTCTGCAAAAACGCCCCGGCCACTTCCTCCTCCGGCGAATCCGCCGCCAGAGAATAGGTCCCCGGCAAATCCACCAGCCGGAACCGCTGCCCCGCCTGCGAAAAATAACCCTCTGCCCGCTCCACGGTCTTGCCGGGCCAGTTGCCCGTGTGCTGGCGCAGCCCTGTCAGACGGTTGAATACGGTGCTTTTTCCCACATTGGGGTTTCCCGCCAGCGCCACGGTATATGTATGCTCCACCACGCCTCCCCCTTCCCTAAGGATAGACCATTGTATGCCGCCCACCTCCGTTGGGTGCGGGGAGGGTGCGGAAGGGCAGCGCACAAAAGCCCGCCGACGGCGGGCTTTTGCGATGACGGAGAGGATGGCGGGCAATGCCCTCCCGACACCAAAGGCGGCAGCCCTATGGGCTGCCGCCTTCCTACTCTGTAAGGAAACGGAATCACTCGGCCTTTTCCACGGCCTCGGTGCGGTAGATGAAGCGCACAGCGCCGTCCATGCCGTCCGTCAGCCCGGAGAAGCTGCGGTAGTTGCGGGAGACCTCCACCGTGGCGGTCAGGCGCTCCGCCAGACCCTCCACGTCGTCGCCCAGCACGCTGACCAGCTTCTCCACGCCCTCCTCGTTGAACTGCTTCAGTCCGTCGGAGAGCTGCATGGCGCCGTCCCGCAGCTGCTTCACGCCGTCCAGCAGGGCGGGCATATTGCTCTGGAGCTGCCGAGCACCGGCGGCAGCCTGATCCACACCGGCGGTGTAGCTATTCAGGCCCATGTAGAACACGTTGTACTGGTCCAGCTGCTGCTTCAGGCTGCGGATCTGCACGGCACCGGCGGAGGCTTGCTCCGTAGCGGCCATGATCTTCTGCTGCACCTCGTCGGAGGCCATGGTCTCCTCGATCTTCAGCTGCACCTGCTGCTCCGTGGCGGCGTCGATCTTCTGCCGGATCTCCTCCGTCCCCATAAGGGCCGTCACATTCTCGGAGATGGTCTGCTGCATGGCGGGAGTCTGCATCTGCAGCTCCACGGCGGCATCCACTTGCGCCTTCAGCTCAGGACTCTGCTGATACTGCTCCATGGTGTAGCCCATGGCGTTGAGCACCTGCCCCAGCACCTGCTGGCGCACCTGCTCCGTCACCTGCGCCGTTACCTGCTGCTGCACGGCCTCGGTCACAGCGGCACGGATCTGATCCCGTGCGGCCTCCACGGCGGCAGTCACCTGCTCACGGGCGGCCTGCTCGGCCAGCGTACCGGCCTCGTCCAGCTGGGCCAGCACGCCGCCCAGCACGGTGGTGTAGTTGTCAATGGTCAGGGAGGGGATGGTGATGCCCGCCTGCGCCAGATGGGGCTGCAGCTGCTCATCGGCCATAGCCAGCAGGGAGGTAAAGACCTGCTTGGCCCCGGCGTCCAGGGCGCTGCTGTTGGAGCTGAGCTGATCCAGACCGTCCGTCAGCTGATCCACGCCGTCAGACAGCTGTCCGCAGCTGTCCAGCAGCGTGCAGAGTCCGTCATACAGCTGGGAGGAACCGTCCATCAGCTGATCCATGGCATCCGTGAGCTTGCTCAGGGAATCGGACAGGCTCCCCAGATCGCCGGAGGTAAGGTCGTCGGTATCCACCTCATTGAGGAGGCTGTTGGAGACGACGGTGAGGGTGGTCTCCAGCGTGAAGTCCGTTACGTCGGCGCTGATCTCCACATAGTCGGGCAGGTCCAGCTGCTCCTTGCTGATGCCCAGATCCTCCTGCAGGCCGGGGAAGGCCATGCCCATGACGGCGATGCGGTCGCCGTCGTTGATGAGCTTACCGTTGGAGACGGTGACATTGGAGAAGTGGGAGGTATCCAGCAGGGCGCCGGTGAGGGCCACGAAGGGGACATACACCTTCTGGCTGACGCCGTTGACGGTACGCACCTCATACTGGTTGTTTTCATACTCGAAGCGGATGGTCGCCTTGCCGCTCTTGCCCGCCAGCTCGCTGGGGGTGACGGTCTTGCCGTCCAGGGTGTAGTGGATGCTCATGCTCACCGGCAGCTCCTTCTGGATGGTGCCGGTCCAGCAGTCGTCCTTCACCTGCTGGGCGTCGTTCAGGCTCTCGATGGCCTTCCGGGCCTCGGCGGGCAGGGCGTTCTTGATCCAGTCGCTGACCAGGATCTTCTGGGTGCTGCCGTCGGCAGCGGTCATGACGTATACCGTCTCATCCTTGACGGCCTCCGTGTCGGAGGCGGAGGCGGCCGTCACCACGGTGGACGGGGCCTCGGTATCATTGGCGTCCTTGCCCACGGCGTAGGTGGTGACGCCGGCGGCGCCTACGGCCACCGCCATGGCTAAGATCACAGCCAGAAATTTATTCTTTTTCATTTTACAACCTCCTGTTTACCAATGAGATGGGTCATACCACGGGTGGTGCGGCACACGATGCCGTCGCACAGGATCAGCAGAGCCGGCAACACCAGCAGCACCAGCAGCACGCTGATGATAGCGCCACGGGCCATCAGCATACACATGGAGCCCACGATATCGATGTTGGAATACAGCGCCACGCCGAAGGTGGCGGCGAACAGGCCCATGCCGCTGACGATGATGGAGGGGGCCGAGGTCCGCAGGGCGGTCATGACGGCCTTCTTCTTGTCCTCGCCATTGAGCCGCTCCGCCTTGTAGCGGGTGGTCATCAGGATGGCGTAGTCCACCGTAGCGCCCAGCTGGATGGTACTGATACAGATGGGGGCGATGAAAGGCAGCGACTGGCCCAGCACATGGGGCAGGCCCAGATTGATGAAGATAGCCAGCTCGATGACGGCGATCAGGATGAAGGGCAGGGAGAAACTTCCCTCCACCAGCGTGATGATGAGGAAGATGGCGGCGATGGAGACGGCGTTGACTACCTTGAAGTCGTGGTCCGTCGTCTCGATCATGTCCTTCATGCAGGGGGCCTCACCGATGAGCATTCCGCCCTCGTCATACTTCTTCAGGATGGCGTTCAGCTGATCGATCTGCTGATCGACATCATCGGAGGCCACCTTATACTCGGAGTTGATGAGCAACAGCTCCCACTGGTCGCTCTCCAGCATGGAGCGCACGGAATCCGGCAGCACCTCCATGGGGATCATGGGACCTACCACGCTCTCCATACCCAACACATACTTCACGCCCGGCACCTGCTCCATCTCGTCGATCATGGCCCGGACGTCGCTGTCCGGCAGATCGGCGTTCACCAGCAGCATATGGGTGGAGGCGATGTCAAACTCCTCGGAGAGCTTCTTGTTGGCGATGACGTACTCCATGTCCTCCGGCAGGCACTGGCCCATGTCGTAGTATACCTCGTCGTTGGTCTTATCATAGCTGATGTAGGCCGGGGCAACAAGCAGGGCGAAGATCACCAGAAACACGGGGAAAATCTTGCACACGCCCTTGGCAAAGCCTCCCATATCGGGGATCAGGGACTTATGCCGTGTCCGCTGCAGAGGCTTATCAAGCACCAGGATCAGGGACGGCAGGATGGTCACGCAGCCCAGCACGCCCAGCAGCACGCCCTTAGCCATGACGATACCCAAGTCACGGCCCAGCGTGAAGGACATGAAGCACAGGGCGATGAAGCCGGCGATGGTGGTGGCAGAGCTGCCGATGACGGAGGTAAAGGTGTTGTGGATGGCCACCGCCATGGCCTCCTTGTGGTCGCTCTGCAGGGTCAGCTGCTCGTTGTAGCTGTGCCACAGGAAGATGGAGTAGTCCATGGTCACGGCCAGCTGCAGCACCGCAGACAGGGCCTTGGTGATGTAGGAGATCTCTCCCAGGAAGAAGTTGCTGCCAAGGTTATACACGATGGCCATGCCAATGCTGGCCAGAAACACGAATGGAACCAGCCAGCCGTCCAGCAGCAGCATCATGGCGGCGCAGGCACAGGCCACGGCCAGCGCCACATAGATAGGCTCCTCCTGCTCGCACAGGTCCTTCAGGTCCGTCACCAGCGCCGACATACCCGACACGAAGCACTGCTTGCCGGCGATGGAGCGGATCTCACGGATGGCGTCCATGGTCACGTCCTCCGAGGTGGCGGAGTCGAAGAACACCGCCAGCATAGTGGCATCATCGGTATTGAACTCGTTATACAGCTTATCCGGCAGCAGCTCCATGGGGATGGAGAGGTCCGCCACGGAATCGTACCACAGCACGCTCTCCACGTGGTCCACCTGCTGGATCTTCTCCTTCAGCTGGGCCACCTCCTGCACCGGCATATCCTGCACCACGATGAAGGAGAAGGCTCCCTTGCCGAAGTCCTCCTTCAACGTCTCCTGCCCGATGACGGTATCCATGTCGCCGGGCAGATAATCCAGCATATCGTAGTTGATCCGGGTACCCAGCATCCCAAACACCGCCGGCACCAGCAGGATCAATGCGATCATCAGGATCAGAACACGGTTTTTTACCACCGCTTTAGACAATCCCATTGCATCTCGGTCCTTTCTCACTTGATCTCAAATTCATCTGTCTCGATGACGTCCGGCCGCTGGTGGCGGATGATCTTCACTGTCAGCAGAGCCACCAGCAGATTCATCACGCCGTCCAGAAACAGCGACGCACCCAGGAGCATGGTCAGCGCCTGCGCCCCCTCGCCGGGCCGCAGCACCAGCAGCACGCCCAGCACACCGGCACACGCCGCCGCCAGCAGGATGGCCCACCAGCGGTCGATGCCGAAGCGCTTGGCGTCCACGGCGATCTGCACCTTGAACAGCCCGTCCGACAGCACCAGAATGCCGTACACCACGCACAGAAAGCCGATGGTCTCGCCGGGATGGGTTAGTGTTACGATGCCCAAGGCGATCAGCAGCACGCCGAAGGCCAGATCGTACTGGAAGGCCAGCCGGAACAGGTCACGGGACAGATACCCCGCCACCTTCACGGCACCAAACACGATCATCCCGATGCCCAGCAGCTCTCCGATGACGGCCACCGACACGCCGGGCCACACAAACAGCACCACGCCCAGCACGCACAGCAGCACCGACATGATGATGTATCCTGTTTTGGCCGCTCGCATAGGGGTCACAGAACGCATGATACGCATCTCCCTCACTTTTGATGGTCTGAGTTTACCGCTTTCGGGGCCGGGAGAAAATGGATAAAATAACACCGGGTGTCTGAAAGTCAGACACCCGGATGCAAATTGCCCAGTTTTTAGGCAGTCAGTGGGTATTTGCCTAAATTTTCAATGGTCGTCCCGGCTGCGCTCGATGATGAGCTCCGGCAGGCCGTGGCACAGGCGGCTGATACGCCGCAGCTCCTCCAGCGCCTCGTCCTGCATCCCGTCGCTGATCCAGTCGATGCACATTCCGAAGATCTGGCACTTGATGAAGCGGATCACCGCCTTCCGGTCTGCCTCCGGCAGTTGGTGCTGGGGGAAGGCGGTATCAATGTAGGTGGTGACGGCGTACTCGCACAGACGCATGGTGCTCTTCTCGAAGAGGTCACGGTTCACGGAGTGGTAGATATGCATCACGGCGCTGCGGTTGCGCAGCGCATAGCGGAAGGCCATCTCGCAGCACTCGTCCAGTGTGGAGATGGTGGGATACTCCTCGATGAGCCGGTCGGTGGAGGCGGTGATGATCTCAGCGATGAGGGAGGGGATATCCTGAAAATGGTAGTAAAAGGAGTTTCGGTTGATGCCGCATTTTTCCACAATATCCCGGACACTGATCTTGTTCAGGGGCTTTTCGTTGAGCAGCTGCAAAAACGCCGTTTCAATGGCCTGCTTGGTAAAATTTGCCATACATACCTCCGTCTCTTCTGCACATACTCTCTCGGAAAATCGATTATAGCAGATTTTTCTCCGGCTGACAACCCTCCCAAGGTGCCTAAAATGGGGCATACTATCCCTGCCGTCATGACCGGCGGCAATTAAAAACAGGAGGTCCATGCCATGCGAAGGAAAAAAACCTTTCACGACCCGGCTCCGGATATCCACGACTTCCCCGGCGTGCCGGAGAGCACCTTCGATCTGGTAAACCAGTACGGCACCTACAACATCCAGCCCACCTCCCACACGGAGAATCTGTTTCCTCTCATCGGGCCGGAGCTGCCGGAGCGCTGGCGCACCATGCGTCTGGGAAAGGACGATCTGGAGGACTTGTAGCGGAAGTCTGCGGGGCAGACGCATCAGGGGCGGGCGCAAATGTGCCCGCCCCTGATGCGCTTTTCTCTTGCAGGCTGTGTCGAAATATGGTAGGATGGATGTATACCACATGGCATAGCGACCCCCAAATACATGATTCGGAGGAAAGAGAAGCGATGAAGCAGATGAAACGGGCCGTAGGTCTGCTGCTGGCGCTGGTACTGGTGCTGAGCATGGCCGCCTGCGGTAAGAAGGACGGAGACGGCGGCGACAGCCAATCCGGCTTCCAGCGTGGCACGATTGAAAACGGCATTTACACCAACACCTTCGTGGGCATCGGCTGCGAGCTGAGCGATGACTGGACCTACTACAGCGACGAGCAGCTGGCAGAGCTGTCCGGCGTGGTGGCCGAGAGCAGCGAGGAGATGCAGAAGGCCATGGAGGATGGCAAGAGCACCTATGATATGTTCGCCAGCGCCATGGAGGGCCTTGTGACCATAAACGTGGTGTATGAGGATCTGGGCGCTCTGTACGGCAAGCTGCTGGACGAGGCTGGTTATCTGGAGATCGCCGTACCCAAGCTGGAAGATGCTCTGACCTCCATGGGGCTATCCAACGTGAAGGTGGAGCAGACTCCGGTGCAGTTCGCCGGTCTGGTTCGGGAGGGCGCTGTTATCTCCGGCGAGATGGACGGCGTCCCCATGTATGAAACGCTGGTGTGCATCAAGCAGGAGGGCTATATGTGCTGCGTGACCATGTGCAGCTGGACGGAGGATATCACCGCCGATCTGGTGGAGCTGTTCTATCAGGCGTAACAAGGCGAAACAAATAAACGGAGGCCGCAGACAATGCCTGCGGCCTCCGTTTTTTGGTTTATTACAGCTCCGGGGCGGCGTTGGTGCGCTGGGAGCGCAGACGGTAAGTGACCTTCTTCAGCTTCCGGCTTCTCATGGAGCTGATGGCCGTGGGGATAGCGCCCAGCAGCGTGAAGGCATACAGCTTCACCAGCTCCCCGATGTAGGTGGAGGAATCGATGATCTCCTGACGCAGCATCTCCGGGATCATGCGGAAGCAGTCCAACAGGCTCAGCTCGTAGTACTCCTTCAGCTCGTTATAGACGGCGCCAAAGCATGGTCTGGTAGCCGCCGACGCTGCCGAAGAGGATGCTGCTCTCGCCGTCCACCATCAGGTGCAGACGCTGGGCGGTCTGGTCCAGAAAGGTCTTTTCTTTTTGGGTCATGGGGCAGCTCTCCTTTTCTCTCTTTCACATGGTTTACACACAACCAGGCCGGAGGATCGTCAGAAGGAGACGACCTCTTCCTTGGGCTTTTCGCAGGGGGCGATGGCGGTGACATACAGCACCGGACCCTCGCCCTGATAAGCGTCGTTAGGTTCCTTCTTCACCGTGGCGGTGATCTCCACCCACTGGCGATCCTTGAACCTCTCTAGTCCCTCGCCCTTGGCCACCAAAGCCAAAAACTGCATATCGTTCTCGCAGCAGACCATGGCGAAGCGGCCGGGGCAGTGGACACCCTTGAACTTCTTGGAGTGGCACATGACGGCCTTATACCGCACAGTGACGCCGTCGTAGCGGTCAGGGTTGTCCATCATATCCACATACCAGACACCGTAGTCGTCGTCCGGCACATCCAGATGGCCGTCGGAGAGATCGAAGGGGGACATCTCCGGAGTGACGTACTCCTCGCTGGTGCCGTCCTCGTTTTCCAGATAGATATCGGCCCGGCGGTTCACCATCCGCAGGTTGCGGCTGCGGAGCTGGGCCCGCAACTCCTCGTTGCAGTGGTTGAAGATCAGCATATCGGCGTTGCTGATCTTCTCCATCATCAGCTGGCCCATATTCTTCACATACATCTCGAAGCTTCTGGCGTCCACCAGACACATGATCTGGTAGAGGATCCAGTTGGCAGGCAGGCCATCCCGGTACAGAGGCTCGATCATCCACATACCGTTATACTCGATGATGACCTGCTTGGGCCGGTACTGCTTCTCCAGCTTCTTGAACAGCTCCGGAGTCAGCTGACTCTGCTCGTCCACCGTGTAGGTGAACACATTGCCCAGCACACGGGGGTCGTACTCCAGCTCCCCCTCCTCGCAGCAGATCAGCAGGGTACGATCCTCCTCGGCAAAGCCGTCCCGGAGGATACCGTTGATGAAGCCGGTTTTGCCGGAATCCAGAAAGCCGGCGATGAGATAGACAGGAATATCCATAGTTCCTCGCTCCTTACAGGTGTTACAGGCTGAACAGCTCTTTGAGCTTGTCCTCCTTCAGCTGGGCGCCGATGACGCACAGGCGGCCGGTGTAGTCGGCGCTGCCGTAGCGGACGTCCTGCTCCTCGGGGACATAGTCGAAGTGCAGCCACTTGCCGCCGCTGGGAACGATGCCCTTGGCCCGGAGGATGGCGCCGTAATCGCCGGTATCCAGCGCCGTCAGGATGCGGCGGATGTCCTCCTCCGTGTAGGAGTGGACCGTCTCGGCGCCCCAGCTGGTGAACACCTCGTCGGCATGGTGGTGATGGTGGTGGCAGGAGCACTCCGGGTCGTCGCACTCGCCGTCGTGGTGATGGTGATGCTCATGCTCATCATGCTCATCATGGTGCTCATGTTCCTCGTGGTCATGGTGGCAGCAGCCCTCGTGATGGTGATGCTCATGTTCGTCGTCATCGTCATCATCGTCGTGGTGATGGCCGCAGCAGCAGTGGCCCTCGTCCTCGTCGTGGTCATGATGATGGTGATGCTCGTCATGGTCATCATGCTCATCATGGTCGTGGTGGTGATGGTGGTGCTCCGCCTCCTCCGCCTCGTGCTCGGCCTGCATCCTGGCCAGCAGCTCATCGGCCAGAGAGACCTTTTCCACAGCGGACAGCAGAGTCTTGCCGTCCAGCTGGTCCCACGGGGTAGTGAGGATAGCGGCGGTGGGATTCTTCTCTCGCAGCAGAGCCACGGCGGCCTCCAGCTTCTCCTGAGACAGTTTCTGTGTCCGGGAGAGGATGATGGTGCCGGCAGACTCGATCTGATTGTTGTAGAACTCACCGAAGTTCTTCATATACACCTTCACCTTGGTGGCGTCGGCCACGGTGACGAAGGAGTTCAGCTTCATGTCCGGCTCGTCCCGAACGGTGTTCTCCACCGCCACGATAACGTCGGAGAGCTTGCCTACGCCGGAGGGCTCGATGAGGATGCGGTCCGGAGCGAACTGCTCATGGACCTGGCGCAGAGCCTTGTTAAAGTCGCCCACCAGAGAGCAGCAGATGCAGCCGGAGGACATCTCGCTGATCTGCACGCCGGAATCCTTCAGGAAACCGCCGTCGATGCTGATCTCGCCAAACTCGTTTTCAATGAGCACCAGCTTCTCACCCTGATAGGCCTCGCTGAGCATCTTCTTGATGAGCGTGGTCTTACCGGCGCCCAGAAAACCCGATACAATGTCGATTTTTGTCATAAAACAACCCTTCTTTTCTCCTCCGCCATGGCAGAGGACAATCTTTCTCTTATATCATACCCCATTTTTCCAAAAATGCAAGAGGGTGGGACGGCCCTCCACCGCCGGGGCGGAAAACTTTTCTTGACAGGATACTCATACGGCGTTATACTGTACTCACTATAAACGAAAGGAGGCGTACACCATGACGAAGAGCAAGCTGACCAGTAAGGGGATCATTGTGTGCGCCGCCGGATCGGCCCGATAAAGGGGTCGATGTGACCGTACCCTGTATGCGTCCCCGTCCGGGGACGCATTTTTTGTAGGATGCCGGACGCCGGCGGCGTTTGGACAGGCGGTCTGCGGGCCGCCGGGAGAGAGAAGGAGGCTTATGGAAGAGAAGCAATCGACATTCAAGCTGTCGGGGCGGGAGAAGGCCGGGCTCATCTGGCACTATCTGCGCCCCTGCTGGGGACATTTTGCGGCGGCGCTGCTGTGTGCGTGCCTGTCCATGGCGCTCAACGCCCTGACGCCCCAGATCATCCGTATCACGGTGGACTCCATTCTGGGATCTGAGGAGGCCAAGCTGCCGGCGCTGCTGCTGCGGGTGCTGCCGCTGGAAACGCTGCGGCAGGAGCCTGTCACGGCGCTGTGGTGGGCGGCGGGGGCCGTTATGGTGACGGCGCTGCTGCGGGGCCTGTGCAGCTTCGGGCAGCGGGCCCAGCTGTCCCGTGGGTCCGAGGGCTACGTCAAGGGGCTGCGGGATGACCTGTACCGGCGCATCCAGTATCTGCCCTTTGCGTGGCACAAGCAGCACCCCACCGGCGACATCATCCAGCGCTGCACCTCCGATGTGGACGTGATCCGCACCTTCGTGTGCAACCAGCTGGTGGAGGTGGTGCGAACGGTGTTCCTCATCATCCTGTATCTGTGGATCATGTTCCGCATGAACGTGAAGCTGTCCCTGATCGCTCTGGTCTTCATCCCAATTGTGGGCCTGTCGTCGGGGGTGTTCTACCGGAAGATCTCCTCCCGGTTCAAGACTGCCGACGAGGCCGAGGGCGAGGTGACCACCTGCGCTCAGGAGAACCTCACCGCCGTGCGGGTGGTGCGGGCCTTCGGACGGGAGAAGTATGAGGAGGACAAATTTCAGGCCAAGAGCGAGCGGTACGCCGGACTGTGGATCCATCTGGGAAAGCTCCTGTCGGTGTACTGGGCGTCGGGGACGCTGCTGACGTGCTTGCAGGTGATGGTCATCATTCTGGCGGGCATCCACGAGAGCGTGGCCGGGGCCATGACTCTGGGTGCCTTCGTGGCCTTCGTCAGCTACAACGAGTCCCTGGCGTGGCCCGTGCGTTCTCTGGGCCGGGTGCTGTCGGATATGAGCAAGGCCGGGGTATCCATGGACCGTGTGGGCTACATCCTCCGCTCCCCGGAGGAGCAGGATCAGCCCGATGACGTTCCCTTCCCCGGCGGGGACATTGTATTTGACCATGTGACCTTCGGCTACGAGGGACAGCCGGTCCTGAAGGACGTGTCCTTCACCATCCGGGAGGGAGAGACCTTCGCCGTGCTGGGCGGCACCGGCTCCGGCAAGAGCACGCTGGTGCATCTGCTGGACCGGCTGTACGACGTGCCGGAGGGCTCCGGCCGCATCACCATCGGCGGCGTGGACCTGCGGCATATCCGGCGCAGCGACCTGCGGCGGCACATCGGCCTTGTTTTGCAGGAGCCCTTCCTGTTCTCCCAGACCATTGGAGAGAACATCCGGGCTGTGCGCCCCGATGCGCCGGAGGATGCCATGCGCCATGCGGCGGCCATCGCCTGCGTGGATGATGCGGTGACCTCCTTCCCGGAGGGGTATGACACCATCGTGGGTGAGCGGGGCGTGACTCTCTCCGGCGGACAGAAGCAGCGGGTGGCCATCGCCCGGATGCTGATGCAGCAGGCCCCGGTGATGATCTTCGACGACTCCCTGTCCGCCGTGGATGCCGAGACGGACGAGAAGATCCGCACCGCCCTGCGCCGGTCCACCGGCAATGCCACGGTGCTGCTGATCTCCCATCGGGTCACCACCCTCATGCAGGCCGACCGCATTCTGGTGCTGGACGGCGGCCGGGTGGCGGAGCTGGGGACCCATGCCCAGCTGGTGGTAAAGCCCGGCATCTACCGGGATATCTACAACATTCAGATGCAGAGTGCCGACCGGGCGCTGCTGGAGGAAGGGGTGGGCGAACATGGCAGCCATTGACGAAAAGGAATATACCCAATCCTTCGACTGGAAGATCTGGAAGCGGCTGGGGCCGTTCCTGCGGCCCTATCGGGGCGCCTTCGTGTCCATGCTGGTGTTCAACGGCATCTGCGCTCTGGTGGACGTGGTGCTGCCCCTGTTCCAGAAGTACGCCATCCAGAATTTTATCGAAAAGAACACCCTGACGGGGCTGCTGCCCTATGCACTGGCGTATCTGGCGGTCATTCTGGTGCAGACCCTGTCGGTGGTGATCTTCGCCCGGAACTCCATGCACATCGAGATGAATCTGGGCAAGGATATGCGTGGGACTCTGTTCCACCATTTGCAGACCCTGTCCTTCTCCTTTTATAACGTGACCCCGGTGGGGTATCTGCTGACCCGTGTCATGAGCGACACCAACCGCATCTCCAGTATGCTGGCATGGAACTTCACGGATATCCTGTGGGCGGTGTTCTATGTGCTGGGGACCTTTGCGGCCATGCTGGCTCTGAACTGGAGGCTGGCGCTGGCAGTCATCGCCATCGTTCCGGTGATGGCCATTCTGACGGGGTACTTCCAGAACCGCATCCTCCACTGGAACCGGAAGGTACGTAAGCTGAACTCCCGCATCACCGGAGCCTTCAACGAGGGCATCACCGGCGCCCGCACCACCAAGACGCTGGTGACGGAGGAGCAGACCGCCGATGCCTTCCGCAGTCTCACCCGGCAGATGCACGACTCCGGCATTCGGGCAGCCCGGCTCAATGCGGTGTTTATCCCGCTGGTGCTGTTCTTCGGCACCATGGCGGTATCCATCGTGCTGCTGCGGGGCGGCTACATGGTGCTGGATCAGGCGCTGGAGCTGGCCACTCTGTCGGCCTTTACCGCCTACGCCGTCAGCATCTTCGACCCCATCCAGATGACCGCCGCCAATCTGGCGGAATTCATCTCGTTGCAGGCCTCCATTGAGCGGGTGACGGATCTGATGGACGAACAGCCGCAAATTCAGGACACCCCAGAGGTCATCGAGAAGTACGGCGACGCCTTCCACCCCAAGCGGGAGAACTGGGAGCCGCTGCGGGGCGAGATCGAGTTCCGGGATGTGACCTTCCGCTATCCAGACGGCGGCGAGAACGTGCTGGAGCATTTCTCCCTCCACATCCCCCAGGGGACCACGGTGGCCATCGTGGGCGAGACGGGAGCCGGCAAGAGCACCCTCATCAATCTGGCCTGCCGGTTCTTCGAGCCTACGGAGGGGCAGATCCTCATTGACGGCGTGGACTACCGCCAGCGCAGCCAGCTGTGGCTCCACTCCAACATCGGCTATGTGCTGCAGAATCCCCACCTGTTCTCCGGCAGCGTCCGGGAGAACATCCGCTACGGCAAGCTGGACGCCACCGACGAGGAGGTGGCGGCCGCCGCACGGGCCGTGTCGGCGGATACGGTGGTGTCAAAGCTGGAAAATGGCTGGGACAGCGATGTGGGGGAGGGCGGCGACCGTCTCTCCACCGGCGAGAAGCAGCTGATCTCCTTTGCCCGTGCCGTGCTGGCCGACCCCCGCATCTTCGTGCTGGATGAGGCCACCTCCTCCATCGACACCCAGACGGAACAGCTGATCCAGAACGCCATTGACCATCTGCTGACGAACCGCACCTCCTTTCTGGTAGCCCATCGTCTCTCCACCATCCGCAAGGCGGACGTGATCCTTGTGGTGAAGGACGGCCACATCGTGGAGCAGGGCAAGCATGAGGAGCTGCTGCGGCGCAAGGGCTATTACCACGACCTGTACAGCAAGCAGTTCGCTCAGGAGAGCGCCGCCCGCATCTTGGGCGAGGGCGGCGCCCAATAAAGCACATATCAGAGCAAAAGCCCCATTCCCGGCGCTGCGCCGGGAATGGGGCTTTCTGCGTGGCGGCTGGGGTACGCCACCATATTCCAGCCATGGGATACAGGACAACATAACGGAGGCCTTTTTCTTCTCGGCAAAGGCCGTGACGGCCACGCTCACCGACACCTGTCCCTCCGGGATCAGTTGGAAGGCGCAACGCCTCCTCCCGTGTGGCGCCCACCATCTTCAAAAAGGCGTTGTTGCAGTAGATGTAGTCTCCCTTGCGGTTGAGGAGGTAGATCCCCTCGTTGATGTTGCCAAAAATTTCGACCATGAGCAGTGGATCGGCCGCAGAGATCCCTCCGTTTCTGTCAGAAAGGTGTCCTGAGTGGACGCCGGTTTTTATGGGGCTGCTTTTTACGGGGCTATTGTAATATAAATCCCGGTAAATCCCGGCGGCTGTCTACCGGGATCTTTGCCGGAGGGCCTCCCCATCTGTTCATAAAATTTTCATATTATTCCTGTTGCCATTTTGTAACTTTTTTTATATAATACCCTATGGTGACATAATACGGCGCAGCCCGACAGGGTTCGTCGTTTCAAATGCAGCGGGCCGGGTCTCCGGCAACGAGGGATATGATATGATTCGATTGAAGGACGTTGAAAAAACATACGAAAACGGGACGAAGGCCCTTCAGGGCATCTCCTTTACCATTGAGGACGGGGAATTTGTGTTTCTGGTGGGACCCTCCGGCTCCGGCAAGTCCACCATCATCAAGCTCCTGACCGGCGAGGTCATCCCCACGGCGGGGCGGGTCATGGTCAACGGCTTCTCCATGAGCCGCATCTCCGACCGGCAGATCCCCTATATGCGCCGCACCATCGGCGTGATCTTTCAGGACTTCCGCCTGATCCCCAAAAAGACGGTGTTCGACAACCTGAGCCTTGCCATGCGGGCGGTGGGGGCCACGCCCCGTGACATCCGCACCCGCATCCCTTATGTGCTGGAGCTGGTGGGGCTGAAGGGTATGGAGAACCGGTACCCCGACGAGCTGTCCGGCGGTGAGCAGCAGCGTGTGGCCATTGCACGGGCGCTGGTGAACAATCCCAGCACCATCGTGGCCGACGAGCCCACCGGCAATCTGGATCCCAACCGCTCGCTGGAGATCATGACCCTGCTGGAGCGCATCAACGCCCTTGGCACCACCGTGGTGGTGGTGACCCACGAGCGGGATCTGGTGAACCACTTCGACAAGCGGGTCATCATGATCGATCACGGGCAGGTCAACGGCGACGGCGTGGGAACGTATGAGGTATAACAGATGAAGCACGATTTTCGATATTTTTTCCGGGAGGGCATCCGCAATATGTTCTCCCACGGATTCATGTCCTTCGCCGCCATCGGCGTGACGGTGGCGTGTCTGGTGATCATGGGGACCTTTTCGCTGGTGGCCTATAACGCCAACGAGAACCTGAAGGATCTGCAGAAGGAGAACGCCGTGCTGGCCTTCGTGGATGAGAACCTCTCTGACAGCGAGGCCAAGGCCCTGCAATCCAAGCTGGAGAAGATCCCCGGTGCGGCGGACTGCACCTTCGTCTCCCGGCAGGAGGCACGGGACAGCTACGTGGAGCAGTACGATGAGGACGACCTGTACAGCGACTTGGATCCCTCCATTTTTCGCCATCGGTACGTTATCCATCTGACGGACGCCGCACAGATGCAGCAGGTGGTATCCGATCTGGAGGCCACCCCCGGCATCGTGAAGGTCCGGGCGGACGAGACCATCTCCAACGGGTTTTTGACGGTGCGGAATGTGGCAAGCCTCATCAGCATCGCCCTCATTGCGGTGCTGCTGGTGATCTCGGTATTCATTATCTCCAACACCATCAAGCTCACCACCTTTGACCGGCGGGATGAGATCGCCATCATGAAGATGGTGGGCGCCACCGACGGCTTCATTCGATGGCCCTTCGTCTACGAGGGTCTGCTCATCGGTCTGATGGGCGCCGTCATCGCCTTTGGGCTGCAGTGGCTGCTGTATGAGGCCATTTCCAAGGGCATTTCCGGGTCCGATACCCTGCAGCTGCTGCGGGTGGTGTCCTTCCGGAAAATTTGGGGGCCGGTGGCCGGTGTGTTCGGTCTGGTAGGGATTCTGGTGGGCGTGGGCGGCAGCCTGACCGCCATCCGGAAGTTCCTGAGAGTATAAGGAGGAGTGCAGCATGAGTAAGAAAAAATGGTGCGGCCTGCTGGCCATTCTCATGGCGGTGAGCATCGTGTTCACCAGCGGCGCTCTGCGCCCGGTGAACGTCTATGCCGAGACCATCGCGGACCTGCAGGAGCAGGCGGAGGAGCACCAGAAGAATCTGGAGGAGATCAACCAGCAGATCGAGGAGGCCGAGGCCAACAAGGCCGATGCGCTGGAGCAGAAAAACCTGCTGGATCAGCAGGCGGACGTCCTCCGCAGCCAGATCTCCAACGCCCAGCAGCAGATCGATGCGCTGGAGGCGGAGCTGGCGGACAACCAGCAGAAGGAAGAAGCTCAGTACGACCTGTTCTGCCGTCAGGTGCGGGATGAGGAGGAGCGGGGTACCGCCTCCTTCTGGTCGGTGATCTTCAAGGCCACCAGCTTCAGCGATCTTTTGGGCCGCATCGACTTCATCAACGAGGTGGCCGAGCACGACCAGAGCGTCATCAACGACCTGCGGCAGCTGCGCCAGCAGATGCAGGCCGACCGGCAGGCGCTGGAGGAGCAGCGCTCCCAGCTGGAGAGCCGCCAGACGGAGCTGAACAGCCAGCTGGAGGCGGCGACGCAGCTGATCGCCCAGTATAATGAGACGGCGGACGGCCTGAACGATCTGGCCGCTCAGGAGAAGGCAGCCGCCGATGAGCTGGACGCTCAGATCCAGGCCCGGAGGGAAGAGGAAAACCGGAACAACGGCGGAGACAGTGGCAGCGGCGGCAGCGGCGGCGGCGGTGGCAGCAGCAGCGGCTCCGGCGAGACGCCCTCCTCCGACGGGTACATCTGGCCCTCGGACTGTCGGCTCATCACCTCCGGCTACGGTGGGCGTGACCAGCCCACCCCCGGCGCCAGCACCAACCACATGGGTGTGGACATCGGCGCCTCCTACGGCAGCTACATCTACGCCGTGAAGTCCGGCACCGTAGTGGGTTCTAAGTACAGCTGGGGCGGCTACGGCAACTATGTGGAGATCGACCACGGAAACGGCAACTTCACCCTGTACGCCCACATGAGTGAGCGTCTGGTGGAGGTGGGCGAGCATGTGGAGCAGGGCGAGGTCATCGGCCTGTGCGGCTCCACGGGCATCTCTACCGGCCCCCACGTCCACTACGAGATCTGGGAGAACTACACCCGCATCAATCCGCTGAACCGTCTGCCGGGGTACATCCCCTATTGGTGGTAAGCGGCCTTTTCCCCACCTGCACCGCTTGGTGCAGGTGGGGGATTTTTTATGCCGTCTTTCTCCCGCCGCCGGACCATAGACTGGTGGAAAGGGGGCGCTGTGTTATGGTGGGATATGTGCGATGGGAGGAGAAGCGGAAAAGGCTCACCCTGCGGCGCTGTCCGCTGGGAGACGGGGAGGTGTGCCTGCTGGAGGGCGGTGGGCGGCTGAATCGACGGGTACAGCGCCGGGTGCGGCAGGCGGCGCAGTCCATGGCCGACGCCGGGGTGCGGTATGCGGCGGCACCGCCGGAGTGGGCGGCGCTGCTGCTTCCCCTTCGGCTCCCGGCCCCGGTGGCGCTGCGGCGGGCCATGCTGGGGCAGCTGGTGGACTGCGCCTGCAGGCAGCTGGGACTCTGCCGGTCACAGGCCAGTGTGGTGCTGCGGGCCTCCCGGCCCGACGGGGCCGTTACGGAGGCGGCGGATCTGCTGGCCCGGCGGGTAAGGTATCTGTCGCCGCAGCTGGACCGGGGGCAGGAGGAGCTGCGGCGATCCCTGCGGCACCGGTACGGACTGGGAGAGGGCGGTCCGGTGGCGCAGCTGGCGGTATGCTTCGGCGCAGCGGCGGAGGGGCTTCCCTCCCTGCTGATAGGGGAGAGCCATCAGGAGGTCCGGTATGTATGGGCCGAGCCGTGGTGGGAGAAAATGAAGCCGTGGGCAGCGGAGGAGCCGCTGCTGGCGGCGCTGCTGGCAGAGGGAAGCCTTCCGCCGGGTGCGGCTATCCCGGTGTGGGTAGGACTTGACACCGGCGGGGAAAGAACTTATAATGCAGAGTGATATAGTGTCTGTACTATTTTTGTTATAGTGTTTATACTAATCTCGTGCGGCCATGCCGTATTTGTCAACAGAAAGGAATGGATTCCATGGTAAAAGAATTCAAAATGAGTCAGGAGCGGTACGACGAGCTGAAAAAGGAGCTGGATTACAGCAAGACCACCCGTGCCGACGAGATCGCAGAGCTCATCAAGGAGGCCAGAGGCTTCGGTGACCTGTCGGAAAACAGCGAGTACGACGAGGCCAAAAATGAGCAGGGCAAGCTCTACTCCCGCATTGCCGAGCTGGAGAATATCCTGCTCCACGCCGTCATCGTGGACGAGACGGACATGGATTCCGACAAGGTATCCATCGGCTGCCGTGTCACCGTGACCAATCTGGATAACGGCAAGACGCTGCCGGAGTACACCATCGTGGGCTCTCAGGAGGCCAACGTCATGGAGCGGAAGGTGTCGGAGGATTCCCCCTTCGGCAAGGCCCTGATGGGCAGCAAGGCCGGCAGTGAGATCACCGTGGAGGCCCCCAAGGGCGTCATCCGGTACCGGGTGGACAAGATCGAACGATAAGGAGACCATATCTATGGCACAGCAGAATCAGAATCAACAGGACCTGCGGGAAATTCTCCAGATCCGCCGGGATAAGCTGGCAGCCCTGCAGGAGGCGGGCCGGAATCCTTTTGAGATCACCCGCTATGACGTGACCCATCACGCACAGGAGGTCAAGGATCAGTTCGACCAGCTGGAGGGGCAGACCGTCTCTCTGGCGGGCCGTCTTATGAGCAAGCGGGGCATGGGCAAGGTGTCTTTCTGCGATCTGAAGGATAAGTCCGGCCGCATCCAGATCTACGCCCGGAAGGACGAGATGGACGAGGATGCCTATGACCGTTTCAGGAAATATGACATCGGCGATATCGTAGGCGTCAAGGGCGACGTGTTCCGCACCCAGAAGGGCGAGATGAGCATCCGGGCCCATGAGATCACCCTGCTGTCGAAGTCCCTCCAGCCCCTGCCGGAGAAGTTCCACGGTCTGACGGACAAGGAGCTGCGCTACCGCCAGCGGTATGTGGATCTCATTATGAATCCCGAATCCCAGCGGAACTTTGAGATCCGCAGCAAGTTCGTAGCGTATCTGCGCCGGTATCTGGACAATATGGGCTTCATGGAGGTGGAGACCCCCGTGCTCAGCCCCATTGCCGGCGGCGCCAACGCCCGGCCCTTCATCACCCACCACAACGCTCAGGACATCGATATGTATATGCGCATCGCTACGGAGCTGCACCTGAAGCGGCTCATCGTGGGCGGTCTGGAGCGAGTGTATGAGGTGGGCCGCATCTTCCGCAACGAGGGCATGGACACCAAGCACAACCCGGAGTTCACCACCTGTGAGCTGTATCAGGCCTACACCAATCTGGACGGCATGATGGATATTCTGGAGGGCATCCTCACCGGGGCCGCCAAGGAGATCCTGGGTACCTACCATATCCAGTGGCTGGGCCACGACGTGGATCTGACCCCCAGCTGGAAGCGCATCACCATGGCCGATGCCGTGCAGAATGTCACCGGCGCCGACTTCATGGCCATTGAGGGCGATGATGACGCCGCCGTGGAGCTGGCCAAGAGCGTAGGCGTGGACATGGAGGGGGTAGCCCGGACGTGGGGCAACGCCCTGTACGAGACCTTCGACCAGAAGGTGGAGGAGACGCTTATTCAGCCCACCTTCATCACCATGTACCCGGTGGAGGTGAGCCCGCTGGCCAAGCGCAGCCCGGAGGACCCCCATCTGACGGAGCGGTACGAGATGTTCGTCTGCGGCTGCGAGATGGGCAATGCCTTCTCTGAGCTCAACGACCCCATCGACCAGTACCAGCGCTTCAAGGCTCAGGCGGAGAAGCGGGCCCACGGCGACGAGGAGGCCGACATGATGGACGAGGACTTCGTGCTGGCGCTGGAGTACGGTATGCCCCCCACCGGCGGTCTGGGCTTCGGCATCGACCGCTGCGCCATGATGCTCTGCGGCACCGACTCTATCCGGGACGTGATCCTCTTCCCCACAATGAAGCCGCTGGACGCTGACAAGAAGGCTTCCAAGGAAGTATCGGCTCCTGCGGAGGCTGCTCAGGCGGCTCCCGTTGTGGAAGAAAAAATTGATTTTTCCAATGTTCAGATTGAGCCTTTGTTTGAGGATCAGGTCGATTTTGACACCTTCTCCAAGAGTGATTTCCGTGCCGTAAAGGTCAAGGAATGCGAAGCCGTGAAGAAGTCCAAAAAGCTCTTAAAGTTCGTTTTGGACGACGGAACCGGCACAGATCGGGTCATTTTGAGTGGTATTCACGAGTATTATGAGCCGGAAGAACTGGTTGGAAAGACCTGCATCGCCATTACGAACCTGCCGCCCCGCCCCATGATGGGCATTGATTCCTGCGGTATGCTGATCTCCGCCGTGCATCACGAAAACGGCGAAGAAAAGCTGCATTTGCTGATGGTGGATCCTCACATTCCGGCAGGCGCAAAGCTCTATTGATCGGCCCCAAAATTGTCGGTGCTTACGCCACAACTTACGCCAATTTACTCCGAGCTTACGCCAAAAATGCGTCCCCAATTCTGCGATTGCAGACAAGTTCCGATAGACAACGACACGTTCATATGATTTAAGCCCGCTGATTTCGGTCAGCGGGCTTTTTCTATTTCTGCCCCTATTACATCCTCGTGATGTGATAGGGGCTTTTTTGTCCCTGAAAGGCGGTCGAAAAAATTTTTTGAAAAAATCCAAATTTGGTTCGTTCAAATCGAAAAAATTTTCCCAGTTGGTTAAGTGTACCCTTGCAAAGGTTGAAAAGAAGTGAAATTTTGCCTTAGAATAATCGTGTTTCCCCTTGCAAATCCTGGATTTTTGTGTATAATTTAAAGTGTATCATTGCAAATTGGATCTTCATAAAATTTGAAAGGAGGAAATGGGCTCGGCTCTTATGGCGGATCGGGAGCCTGTGCCTGAAATGCAATGAAAAGAAAAACGAAAATGAAAGAGGTTCTCTCGTATCTGTTGGCGTTAGTGTTGGTGTTTTCAATCACACCGAGCGTATTTGCGGAGGAGCCTGTTGGCGGCACAACAATCTACGTGGATGCGATAAGTGGTAATGATACGCAGGAGGGAGTCGGCACAACCAGTGACAAAGCTTATAAGACGGTAGCTGCGGCTGTGGCTGCTGCACATAGTGGCGATACCATCCAACTGGGCACGGGTAACTATACGCTATACAAGGTCGACAGCACAGGGCATACCAAAGGCAAAGACTTGACCTTTGTAGGTCAGGGAACTGATATAACAGGGTGGAATATCGGCGCAGAAGTTCCTGATCCAGCTAATTACGGTACAGAGTACAACGGCGATTACAGTTTTGACGGGGCAGGAACGATTACATTTGAAAATATGACGCTCCGTTCGGGTAAAGCAGATTACCTTGGCTTTATCCGCGCCAACAATACTATTGTTGAAAACTGCGTGATCAACGGCAAGACTTTCTACTGGGGTTATCAGACTGCAACATTCAGAAATACCACATTCAACTGCCCAAATGGAGATTACGCCATCTGGACATACAGCTCTCCCGTGATGACTTTCGATAACTGCACGTTTAATTCCTCTGGCAAAGTCATCAATGTCTACACCGATGCAGGTGCAGGAAAGAATGACATCACAGTAAATTTCAACGGTTGTACAGTCGAAAATTCCGGTCTGTCTCTGAAACCAGTGCTGAACATCAATGACAGCAATATGGGAGATTATAAGTATGTCATCAATATTTCCGGCAGCAATGTTGTAAACGGGGTAGATACAGATAAAACAACCTGCTCTCGTTTGTTTGGCTATGGCGGTAAACCCGGCAATAATACAGGCAACACTATTGTAAACTTCGGTAACACTACCGTTTGGCAGGATGGCAAAATGGTTGATGCCAAGGCATACCATAACAGCGGTGTGACGGCAGATGGCGTTACCTACGACAACGATGTTGAGGGTTCCAATGATAGTCTGTATGCCGAAGGCTATAAGGATAATGCGCTTGAAACTACCTACGGTGAGTGGATTGCAAACGAAGATGGCACGATAAGCCGTACTGTAATAAAAACATGCAAGTATTGTGGATATGAGGAAGAGGTCACGCAACATCAAGTTAAGTTAACTTATGATGCAAATGGCGGCGAAGGAGCAGCAGATTCAGCACCTGGTGCGGCAGGAGAAAGTGTGACCGTTGCAGAAAATGTTTTTACCCGCAACAACTACACCTTTACCGGCTGGAATACACAGGCAGATGGCAAGGGTACTGCTTACAAACCGGGCGATAGTTTTACGTTGACTGACAAAGATACCGTGCTTTATGCTCAGTGGAGTAAAAACAGTGGTGGCGATGGCACGGATACAAACGGAACAGCCAAACCAACTGATTCTCCGAAAACAGGTGATAATCGCAACCTTGTCTTATGGTTTACCCTGCTGTTTGTCAGCGGCGGTGCAGCCATCGGCACAACGGTTGTAAGCAGAAAGAAAAAGTACAACAGATAATTGAATAGTGTTCCCTTGCTCCATCTTCCGAGCAAGACAAAAGCGTCGTAGCAATATGGCGCTTTTTGTTACCCGGAAGTGACAAACAGCGGCTTTTGAATGGTTGGCGGTAAAGGTCACCGCCGTCAAAACAAAGCCGCTCATATCGAAAGAAAACGCCCAGAATCGCCCCGAAGCCATACAGCGTAGTCAGGTTTTGGGCGTTTCTGCGTTTCGGGAGCAAATCGGCAATTAGGCAGCGATAAGGAGGTGTCCGCTATGCCCCGTATGCCGAAATACCTCAAGAGAGAATTCTAACTAAACATTCAACTCCAATGCTGGCAAGTCAACTGACTGCCAGCATTGCTTTTCTTTACGGCACCCGCCATACAGTTCAAAGATACTCAAAGGTTTTAATGATCTGCAAACGAAGTTCCCGTCGCTTGCCGCAGAGTGGTCGGATAAAAACCTGCCGTTGACTCCCGATGCGGTCAATGAGAAGTCAACAAAGAATATTTGGTGGAAATGCCGTACCTGCGGCTATGAATGGAAAGCCGTCGTCAAAGCACGGGTCAAAGGCGGTATGCGTCCTGTTTGTGCTGAGAGAGCCGTTCTGCAAGGTTATAATGACCTTGGGACAACTGATCCTCACTTGCTCTCAGAATGGGACTATGAAAAGAACTCCAAGTGGACACCGAGCAATGCATCGAGAAACTCGATGAAGGTCGTTTGGTGGAAATGCGGAGCAGGACACTCTTACCGCGCCAAAATCACAGATAGAACTATTGAGCAAAAGGGTTGCCCTCAATGTGAAGCAGAGTTTCAACAGGCTCTCCCGCAGATGCTGATAATGATGTATGGAGCACAGAACGGCATTACGGTCAAAAGCAATAGCGACTTGGAGCTTGGAATGCGACTTGTTGCATACCTCCCTGAATTACATTGTGCGGTCGATATTGCCGGAGCAACCGTGACGGAGAAAAGAGAGCAAGGCGTGAAAGCCCACATTTGTCAAAGTAACCGGCTGAGTTACTACCTTATTAAAAAAACTGCGGATACTTCACAAATGGCAGCGGAAATCAAAACGCTGTTTATCCGCAATCATATTTACCTCCATACGGATTCCGAGAAAGATGTTCAAGTGCTTCGAGAGAGATTTTTAGAATGGAAAAATCGAAATGCTTGTAAACTGAACGGAAAATATTGAGTTTCGTTAAGCCGTGTGTTATACTGTTTTAGTGGTTAGTTTCAGTATAGCACACGGCTCGTTTTCAAAAAAATGAAGCCACCTTACGCCAGCTTACTCCACGGCTTACGCCATTAGATTTTCCGCTATCTGAATTAGGCGTAACTGAGCTTACCCCAGTTTCAAACGAGTAGATGCCGGTCGGGACTTATAGACGCTAAGCGGAGCTTATCTAAGGCTGGTCACAAAATCCCAACAATGAAGCCGTTGGACTCCGACAAGAAGTCGGAAAAGCGTGTTGAGGCTCCTGCGGAGGCTGCTCAGGCGGCTCCGGTTGTGGAGGAAAAAATCGATTTTTCCAATGTTCAGATCGAGCCGCTGTTCCAGGCTCAGGTGGATTTTGACACCTTCTCCAAGAGCGATTTCCGTGCCGTGAAGGTCAAGGAATGCGAAGCCGTGAAGAAGTCCAAAAAGCTCTTAAAGTTCGTTTTGGACGACGGAACCGGCACAGATCGGGT